>Ga0247608_10005185_pt1 | contig 14203 bp, 8 predicted proteins | sample 176DNAGHGlowgp2_FD_193490 | JGI IMG/M metagenome (GOLD analysis project Ga0247608, IMG submission 193490) | Sheep rumen microbial communities from Palmerston North, Manawatu-Wanganui, New Zealand - 1766 DNA GHGlow gp2 | ecosystem: Host-associated > Mammals > Digestive system > Stomach > Rumen ...
CGTGCGCGACCTGAACAAGAACACTTTGAGTGTCGACATCGACAAGAACTTTGAACCTGAATACGAGATTCCGGACGACAAGAAAAACTTGGTCGCCGAGTTGCGGAAGCTATCGAAAGCAGCCGACACGGTGTGGCTGGCTTCCGATGAGGACCGTGAGGGAGAATCCATCTCGTGGCATCTCTATGAAGTGCTCGACCTGAAGAAGAAAGACACCAAGCGCATCGTTTTCCACGAAATCACCAAATCGGCCATTACCCATGCCATCGAGAACCCGCGCGACATTAATATGGGTCTCGTCAATGCGCAACAAGCCCGACGCGTGCTCGATCGTTTGGTGGGTTATGAGCTCTCGCCTTTGTTGTGGAAAAAAGTGAAGCCGTCGCTCTCAGCTGGCCGTGTGCAGAGTGTGGCCGTACGCCTCATCGTTGAACGCGAAGAGGAAATCAAGAACTTCGTGCAAAGCAGCGCCTATCGCGTGACGGCACAATTCACTTTCACCAAAGACGGGCAGGAATATAACCTCTCAGCCGAGCTTCCGCATCGTTTCGAAAACGAAAAAGAAACGAGAAAGTTCGTGGAGTCATGCATCAACGCCACATACAAAGTGGACAGCATTGAAAAGAAACCCGCTGTGCGCTATCCCGCCCCGCCGTTCACCACATCGACGTTGCAACAGGAAGCAGCACGCAAGTTGGGCTTCTCGGTTGCCAACACAATGCGCATCGCACAGCAACTCTACGAGTCAGGTAAGATCACTTATATGCGTACCGACTCGGTCAACTTGTCGAGCCTCGCTTTGGGCATGGCCAAAAAGGAAATCGAGAAAAACTATGGCGCCGAATACGTGAAGACGCGCCAATACCACACCAAGAGCAAGGGCGCACAAGAGGCACACGAAGCCATCCGCCCGACTTATCTCGACCAACACACCATCAAAGGCACCGCCGACGAGCGCCGACTCTATGAACTCATCTGGAAGCGCACCATCGCATCGCAAATGGCTGATGCCCAGATGGAACGCACCAACGTGAACATCGGCATCTCGACCAACGACAAGCAGTTTGTGGCCACGGGCGAAGCCATCCTTTTCGACGGTTTCTTGAAAGTGTACCGTGAGAGCTACGATGACGTCGCAAACGAAGAAGATGCCACCATACTGCCGCCTATCGAAGTGAACACACCACTCGACATGGACAAGATGGAAGCCCAACAGCGCTATACGCGTCCACCTTTCCGCTACAACGAAGCCAGCCTCGTGAAGAAGATGGAGGAATTGGGCATCGGCCGTCCTTCGACCTATGCACCCACCATCTCCACCATCCAAAAACGCGAGTATGTGACCAAGGGCGATGTGAAAGGCACTTCACAGGAGTTCCAAATCATCATGCTGAAAGGCAACAAGATAACCGAAAAGAAAGGTAAAGAAACCATTGGAACCGAAAAAGGCAAGCTCATGCCTACTGACGTTGGTGTGCTGGTCAACAAGTTCTTGCTGCAATATTTTGAGAGCATCATCGACTACAACTTCACGGCCAACGTGGAGAAAGAGTTTGACCAAATCGAGGAAGGCCAGCGCCAATGGAATGCCATGATCAAGGACTTCTACAAAGGCTTCCACCAGCAAATCGTCAGTACGACAGAAAACTCTGGCAAGTTCAGCGGCGAGAAGCTTTTGGGCGTCGACCCTGCCACAGGCAAAAACGTGTATGTGAAAGTGGGGCGTTTCGGTCCGGTGGCCCAGATTGGCGATACCGAATCAGAGGAGAAACCCCGTTTCGCAGGCTTGAAAAAGGACATGAGCATCGAGAGTGTCACCTTGGAAGAAGTGCTGAAGTTGTTCGACTTCCCGCGCAACCTTGGTGAGTTTGAGGGCAAGGAGATCACCATTGCCGTGGGACGTTTCGGGCCGTATGTGAAGCACGACAACAAGTTCTACAGCCTCGCCAAGACCGACAACCCCGCTTTGGTGGAATACGACCGTGCCGTTGAGATCATCAACGAGAAACGCCAGAAAGACCTCAACAACATCATCCGCACTTTCGACCAAGACCCCGATATGCGTGTGCTCGACGGTCGCTTCGGGCCCTACATCGCCTACAAGAAGACCAACTACAAAATCCCGAAGGGCACTGAGCCCTCTGCCTTGACCTACGAACAATGCATGGCCATCGTGGAAGACCCGAAAAACGCGCCGAAGAAAAAGGTGATAAGAAAGAAATGAGATAATATCAAGCGGTAGGAAGAGCTTTTCTGCCGCTTTTTTGTTGAGATAGGAGCACAAACCAAATAAATACCTATCTTTGCAATCTTGAAATAAGGTTCGGCCCTTCGACAAGCTCAAGGACTTTTGCTTTTAGTTAAAGAGCCTTTCGGAACGCCAATATGAATCTTTAAATCTTGAAATGCGAAGCATTCGATGAAATCAATTTTAAATCTTAAATCTGAAATAAAATGGAAAAAAAAGACCTCCTGAAAGACGTTGTCGAACATATCGACATCAAAAAGTATGACTCGACTGAACTCATCAACGCCATGCGCAAGATGTCGTTCACCTCGCGCGACACCGCCCGCGCCGCTGACATCCTCTGCCAGATGATTGCCGAAAAGGACTGCACCAACATCCTCACCATCGCTGGCTCCACTTCAGCTGCTGGCTGCATGCAGGTGTATGTCGACATGGTTCGCAACAAGATGGTTGACGCCGTGGTGGCCACGGGCGCCTCAATCATCGATATGGACCTCTTCGAAGCCCTCGGCTACAAGCACTACATCGGCACGAAAGAGAACGTCATTCCCGACACCAAGCTGCGCGAACTCTACATCGACCGCATCTATGATACTTTCATCGACGAGGAAGAACTGCAAGCCTGCGACCAAGCCACTTGCGACGTGGCCGACACCCTGGAGTGCCGTCCCTACAGCAGCCGTGAGTTCCTCTACGAGGTGGGCAAATGGTTGGCCAACGGTCATGGCGTGAAGAAAGAAAGCCTCATCCAGACCTGCTACGAATGCGGCGTGCCGATTTTCTGCCCCGCCTTCAGCGACAGCTCGGCTGGCTTCGGCATCGGCAAGCACCAGTGGCTCCGCAAGAAAGCCGGCAAGCCCTACGTCAGCATCGACTCGGTGGCCGACTTCCTCGAACTCACCGAGATCAAGATGAACAGCCCTCAATCGGGTCTCTTTATGGTCGGTGGCGGCACACCCAAGAACTTCGCTCAGGACACTGTTGTCTGCGCTGAGATTCTTGGCGTCGAGGTGCCGATGCACAAATACGCCATCCAGATCACCGTGGCCGACGTTCGCGACGGCGCCTGCTCGTCGTCGACGCTGCTCGAGGCTGGTTCATGGGGCAAGGTGAGCGAGGAACTGCAACAGATGGTCTACGCCGAAGGCACCACCGTCATCCCTGCCATCGTCAGCTACGCCTACCACAACGCACCGTGGAAAGACCGCGAGTATAAGAACTGGCAGAAGTTGTATCATTAACTATGGCTTATGGCACATGGCCTATGGCTCGCTTCAACCAAAGGCGTAAATCCACGCCTTAGATGAAGCTGCCATAGGCCATAGACCATAGTCATAGGCCATAGCCAAAAAAATCATGGACATCTCCCTGTTCCTCGACCCCGTTTCGGAAAACTGTTTCAGCACGTCGTTTCGTCCCGGCAAGCAGACCTTAGGCGAAAGTATCGCCATTTATCGTTCGGAAGACGATTTTCCTTCGCTTGAAGGCGTCGACTTGGCCCTCCTCGGCGTGAAGGAAGAACGCGGTGCTGTCGACAACCGTGGCTGTGCCGATGGCATCGACCACATCCGCAAGGCACTCTATCCGCTTTTCAACCATTGGCCACAATTGAACATCGTCGACCTCGGCAATGTGAAAATCGGGAAGGAAATCAATGACACCTATTATGCTGTCAACCAAATTCTTACCGAGCTGTTGAAAAACAAAGTCGTGCCTATCATCATCGGGGCAGGACAGGACTTGACCTATACGATGTACGAGGTGTATGAGCCAATGGGCAAATTGATCAACATGGCCTCTGTCGACCCCATGTTCGACATCGGCAACGACAAGGAAGCCCTCAACTCACATTCTTACCTGAGTCACATCATCCTCCACCAGCCCAATTTCCTGTTCAACTTCACCAATATTGGATACCAGTCGTATTATGTTGACACAGAGAATATTGAGCTGATGAAACAGTTGCTCTTCGATGCCTATCGTTTGGGCAACATCAAGCAAAACATCGAACTCACCGAGCCGCTCATCCGCAACGCCAATCTCTTGAGTTTCGACATCTCGGCCATCCGTGCCGCCGACGCGCCGGGCGTGAAAAACGCCTCGCCCAACGGCTTTAATGGCGAAGAGGCTTGCCGTATGGCACGCTATGCCGGACTGAGCTACAAGCTCTCGTCGATCGGCTTCTTTGAATACAACCCGCACTACGACATCAATGCACGCACAGCCAACCTCATCGCCGAGATGATCTGGTACTTCATCGAGGGCTTTGCCAACCGCCAAGACGACATCCCGACCTTGGAAAGCAATGACTTCCGCCGCTACAACGTGCAAATCGGCGAGGGCGAGGAGAACGTGGTCTTCCTTTGCCACAAAATCACAGGAAAATGGTGGATGGACATGTCGTTCCTCCAGCACGACGACCAGCGCTATGAGCGGCACCACTTCATCCCTTGCTCGAAGGAAGACTACGACCAAGCCATGCGCAACGAGCTGCCCGACAAGTGGTGGCAGTTTTATCAGAAACTGATGTAAGTCAAAACATTTTATTACCTTTGCGGCCAAATTTTTTACTACAATGAGAAAAGCATTATCCATTTTTACCCTTTTGCTCCTAATGGCCACTGCAATGCAAGCCCAGGACGCAACCAACCAAAAGAAACCCGATTGGGCGAGATGGCACTATCTCTCCGAAGCTGAGATGTACGACACCTCGCGTGGCATGAACTTCGTCGAGACCGATCCGCCTACGGGCGAGCCGCGCTTCGTGGCTGAGTTTGAGCCTATGCAAGGCGTGATGATCCGCTATCCCCTCGGCATCCCGACGAGCCTCGTGGCACAACTTTCCAACAACTGCCATGTGTATTGCATCGTCAGCAACTCGCAGCAAAACCAAGCCCAGAGCAGTTTCCAAAACGCAGGCGTCAACATGGACAACGTGAGTTTCGTCAATGCGCAGACCGACTCCTACTGGGTGCGCGACTACGGCCCGTGGTACATCTTTGAAGACCGCCACCCCGCCATCGTCGACAACATCTATAACCGTCCGCGCCCCAACGACGACAACATCTCGGGCGTGTTCGCCGACTACTGGGGCATCCCGATGTACGGCATGAGACTGGAACACACGGGAGGCAACATGATGGAAGACGGTCGCGGCCACGGCGTGAGCGACGACCTCGTGTTTCAAGAAAACTTGCAAGACTATGGTATCAATGAGACTACTGTCCGCCAAAGAATGCAAGACTATCTTGGCATCAATCCCTATCATGTCACCATCGACCCGCAGGGCGACTACATCGCCCACGTCGACTGCTGGGGCAAGTACCTCGCTCCCGACAAGATCTTGATTGCGCAACTGCCGCAAAGCAATCCCCGCTATCAGTATTACGAGCAAGTGGCCGAGTATTTCGAGACCACCAACTGCTGCTGGGGCTATCCCTACCATGTGTATCGCGTGCAGGAACCCGGCGGCTACACTTTGGCTCCTTATACCAACAGTCTCATCCTCAACAAGACCGTGTATGTGCCGATGGGCAGCAATAGCACCTACAACAACGACGCCATCGCCGTTTATCAAGAGGCCATGCCGGGTTATGAAATCGTTGGCGTGAACGGCGGCTCGGCCGGCTGGGAAAACACCGATGCCCTGCACTGCCGCACCCGTGGCGTGATGGACTTCCACATGCTCTTCGTCGACCACCGCGACGTGATTTTTGGTGAACAGGAGTGGCAAGACTCCATCCCCGTGGTCTCCAAGTTCATCGCTTATAGCGGCGCAAACCTCAAGCAAGACTCGCTCCTTGTCTATTACAGCATCGACGGCGGCGCTTACCAGACGGCCCACATGACCGCTACGGGCAACCCCGACGAGTATGTTGGCTATATCAAAGGCTACCAAGGCGAGTCGGAGATCGATTACTATGTGTTTGGCGCCGACGAATCGGGGCACCGCTACACGCAGCCCGTCTTCGCCGACCTCGACCCGCACCACTTCACCGTGGGCGCACACGAGCCTACGGGCGACTTGGTGATTACTCCAGATACGCTGTGGTTCACCCAAATGGGACAGGACAGACAGTTTAATATCATCAACGAGACGAACGAAGCTGTCACTATCATGGATGTAGTACCCGAAGCATCAAGTTTCAATATTTGGGACAACACTTTCCCGTACACCTTGCAACCCGGGGAAACGCTTACGGTTACCATAAATTTCCAATCCGCTCCTGGTAAAGACACCTACATTCCCTACGAGATTTTGGTTCAGACCACATTGGGCGATAGAATTGTGATGGGCATGGTGCTGAACACCTCACTTGACAGTGGTTTCGTGATTGTGGGTGCGCCCGTTTTGGAATTCAACGACCCAGGCGACAGTCCTCAACAAGCGTGCATGCAAAATCGTTTCTTTGGTAGCCAGATTCCCGTCAAAGTGCTGTCTGTTACCGAAAACGGCACGGACTATTTGAGCTTTGAGCCTCATGGTACCTTACCTTACACTGTGGAACCCGCAGATTATTTCTACCTTGATGTGTATGTCAATGCCATGGTGAAAGGCTATGTCAACACTACATTTACGGTTCAGACCGATCAAAATGACTGCACTTATAGCGTTGCTATCAACGAAGACCTTTTAAGCGTCACTGAGCTCACCGCCGAAGCCAAACTTTACCCCAACCCGACCACGGGCCAGTTCACCGTGGAAGGCGCGAATGTGGCCAAGGTAGAGGTCTATAACCTCGTCGGACAAAAGGTGCACGAAGTCGAGGGCAAGTCCGTCAGCATCGATGCCGCCGAATGGAACAAGGGCATCTATCTCGTCAACATCATTGAGGAGAACGGTGCCGTGGCGACCAAGAAACTGGTGGTGAAATAACACGTTCTGGTTTGTAGAGACGGTGTACACACCGTCTCTACAGGCAACCCCTTGTTTCGGTTATCCTTATTCCCCTTTGGGTGAAAAACCAAAGAATCCCCGATTCCGTGTCGGGGATTCTTTCTATTTTTGCAGCAACCAAGAGACTACAGATTGTACAGTTAAGTATCTGTATAATCTGTGAGATTTGTAGTTAAATATTAGAATGGTAATGAAAAGAATTATTCCTATCTTTATCTGTGGCATGCTGGCCCTGGCCTCGTGCCAAAAGAAAAACGCCCCACTGTTTCGCGGCGACTACTCGTTCAAGACCTCTGGCAGCGTCACCTTGGAGGAAATCGTGCCCCAAGGCGAAACGGGTGAGACCTTCACCGTTGGTCTGCCCAACGAAATCGGACAGCTGGAAATCAGCACCTTGGACAACGGCAATGACAGCGTCCTCGTGGTGATGAACACCATGGGCGGCGAAGTGGTGGTCACCCATGCCCTTTGCAAGGACAACGAAATTTTCCTCCGCGACTTCAAGAAAAACACGCTGTTGCTCACGGGCGACAGCCTCACGTTGAAGAACGACCTGCGCGTGAAGGCCACGGGGCGAATGTATGAGGACAACACGCTCATCCTCAACATGATTTACGACGGCGAGGCCGAAAGAAACGAACGCAGTTTCAAGGTCTTCGGCGATGACATCCGCATGGCGGCAATTAGAAATTAATAGCTATGAAAACCAAACACATACTATTGTTTTTACCCCTTCTGCTGTCATCCTGCCACAGCGACCCGCAGCAACTCAAGGAGAAGCTGATTGGCGGCCCAGCCGAGGAACGTGTCATCGCCGTGGGCGTGTTGCCCATCGACTCGGTGAGCGGCATCGTCAGCAACACCTATCCTGGCTATCTGGAAGAGGGACAGTCCGTCGACATGGCCTTCAAATACGGCGGCACTTTGCAATCGCTCAATGTGAAGGAAGGTAGCGAGGTGCGCAAGGGACAGGTGCTGGCCCGCGTCAGCTCGGCGCAGATGGAGAGCACACAACGCTCGGCACAGGCCACCCTCGAACAGGCCCAAGATGCCTACGAGCGTCTGAAGAAGGTGCACGACAACGGCAGCCTCCCCGAAATCAAATGGCGCGAGATGGTGGCCAACCTCGAGAAAGCCCAAGCTGCCTTGGACTTGGCCAATGCCATGCTCGCCGACAACACCATCACGGCACCGTTCAGTGGCACCGTGGCCTCGCTCAACGCGGAGTTGGGCGAAAACATCACCCCGCTGAAACCTGTCATGCGCATCATCAACACGGAAGGCCTGACGGTGAAGATCTCCGTCCCCGAAAACGAAATCGGCAAAGTGCGCGTGGGCGACACCGCCGAGGTGGTGGTTCCCGCCTTGGGCGACCGCCGTTTCATGGGCAAGGTGACCGAAAAAAGCATGACCGCCTCGCTGCTCACCCATAGCTATCCCGTCAAGGTGCTCATCGAGCAGCCCGACGAAGAACTTGTCCCCGGCATGATCAGCAAGGTGGTGCTCAGCGCCGATGTCAGCACGGGCATCATCGTGCCCGCCAATGCCATTCTCGTCAACGAGGACGGACGTTTCGTTTGGGTGGCCGAAGAAGGTCGAGCTACAAGGCGGAACATCACAATTTCGGGCTATTCCGGCTCGGGTGTCATCGTCAGCGAAGGCCTGCAGGCTGGCGACGTCGTCATTGTGGAAGGGTATCAGAAGGTTAGTGAAGGGATGAAAGTTGAGTATTGAAGCAGAACGGCCCTTCGACAAGCTCAGGGACCTGCAAAAGCTAAGGTCGTTGAGCCTGTCGAAATGCTACGCATTGGCTGTGCCGAATCTTCGATTTCAACGTAGTTAAACGCCGACACAAATAGTTGAACAATGGCTAAGTTAAAAGATAAAGGTATCATCAGCGGCAGCATACGGAACCAGAAAATCGTGTGGATTGTGGTGGCCGTAGTGGTGGCTTTCGGCATCTATGCCCTCGTCGACATGAAAAAGGACGAGTTTCCGGCCTTCACTATCCGCCAAGGCATCGTGGCAGGCGTCTATCCCGGCGCCAATTCCGAGGAGGTGGAGGCACAACTCACCAAGCCCTTGGAACAACTGCTGTTTGCCATGCCTGAGGTGGACCGCAAAGGCACCTATTCCATCACCAAGGAAGGGATGTGCTACATCTATACCAGCCTCGACGAATCGGTGAAAGACAAGGACATCGCCTGGTCGAAGATACGCCATAAAATCAACGAAGCCAAGACGTTGAGTTTTCCGGCAGGCGTGTTGGCCATCGCCGTCATCGACGATTTCGGCAACACCTCGTCGTTGCTCATCGCCATGGAGTCGACCGACAAGACCTACCGCGAGATGCACGGCTACACCGACGACCTCACCCGTCGCCTGCGCGAAATCCCACAGATGGGTAACGTGCGCGTGATGGGCGAGCAAAACGAGGAAATCGCGGTCACCGTCGACAAAGAGAAGCTGTCGTTTTACGGCATCAGCCCCAACACGCTGATGTTGCAATATGCCTCGCAAGGCCTGCTGACCACCTCGGGCGCGATGGAGACCGACGACTTCGATCTGCCGCTGCACATCGACAACCCCATGGTCAGCGAGCAGGAACTCGAAGAACAAATCATCTATTCCGACGCGGCGGGAAACACCATCCGCCTGCGCGATGTGGCCACCGTCGAACGCCGCATGGCCGAGCCTTCGAAAGTGGTCAACTTTGATGGTGACAACGCATTGATTATCAGCGTTGAAATGCGCAAAGGCTACAACATCGTCGCCTTCGGCAAGGAAGTCGACAAGGTGCTCTCTGAATTCAAGCAAACCCTGCCCGACAGCGTGCAGCTCTACCGCATCACCGACCAGCCCAAGGTGGTGCAGAAGTCGGTCAGCTCGTTCCTCCGCGACTTGGTCATCTCCATGATTGTCGTCATCGCGGTCATGCTGCTGCTCTTCCCCATCCGCACGGCCCTCATCGCCAGCTCGGGACTGCCCGTTTGCACCGCTGTTAGCATCGGGTTGATGTATCTTTTTGGCATTGAGTTGAATACGGTGACATTGGCCGCCCTTATCGTGGTCCTCGGCATGATTGTCGACGACTCCATCATCAACATTGACGGCTACATCGACAAGCTAAGCCAAGGCTACAAGCCCTTCGATGCCGCCGTGAGTAGCGCGAAGGAATTGTTCATGCCGATGTTCATCGCTACCGCCGCCATCGCCTGCATGTTCTTCCCGATGACGCGCATCATCACCGGCCCCTTGGGCGAGTTCGTGCAACTCTTCCCTTGGACCGTCGCCTTCTCGCTGATGTCGTCGTTGGCCTACGCCATGCTCGTCATCCCCTCGTTGGAAATCATGTTCATCAAGCCGGAGACAGACAAGCCAAAGCACAACGGTTTCGTGAAGGCACAGATGCGGTTCTTCAACTTCCTGCAAGGCCTCTACGACAAGATGCAGAGCCATTGCTTCAAGCATCCGCATTTCACCATCGGCTTGGGTCTCGGCTCCATCGCCTTGGGCGTGTTGATGTTCTTGGCCCTCAACGTGCAGATGATGCCTATGGCCGAACGCGACTGTTTTGCAGTGGAAATTCGTTTGCCCGAAGGCAGCAGCCTCGAAGCCACCACGCGCGTCAGCGACTCGTTGCAAGCGCTGATGTTAGCCGACGAGCGCGTCACCTCCGTCACCGCCTTCATCGGCGAGAGCGCCCCACGATTCCACACTACCTATTCGCCCAGCATCCCTGCCAAAAACCTTTCGCAGCTCATCGTCAACACGACCTCGAAGCAAACCACCGAAGCCTTGCTGAAGGAATGGGACGACAAATATTCCTATTACTTCCCCGAAGCCCATGTGCGTTTCCGCCAGATGGACTATCAGGCCGTTTCGACGCCCGTGGAGGTTTACGTTTATGGCGACGACTACACGAAGACCGCGCCTGTGGCCCAGCAAATCAAGGATTATATGCTCACCCTCGACAAGGAACTGCGCTGGGTGCACACCGACTACGACGAGTTTTTGCCTTCGGTGAAGGTAACCATGAAACCCGAAGAATGTGCCCGTTTGGGCCTCACCAAAGGCTTCCTCTCGTTGGACTTGGCCAGCAGCCTCAACGGTCAGCCCTTGACCACCGTTTGGGAAGGCGACCGTGGCATCCCTGTGAAGCTCTACTCAAAGCAAAACTACGACCCCAACGACTACGAAAGCGTCCAAAACCAGCTCATCCCGACCATGGTGCCTGGCACCAACGTACCTTTGCGCCAAGTGGCCGATATTAGCCCCGAATGGCACCCTGCACAGTTGGTCCACCGCAACGGCAAAAACGTCGTCACCGTGGCTGCCGACATGAAGTTCTGGAAGCCGCAGACGGTGAGCATGAAGAAGATACAGACCTACATCGACAACGAAGTGCGCCCCAACCTGCCCGAAGGCGTGAGCATCGAATACGGCGGATTGTCGTCGCTCAACACCAACGTCATCCCGCAGCTGCTCAAGAGCCTGATAGCCGCCATCTTGGTGCTTTTGGTGTTCTTGGTGGCCTATTTCAAGAAGATGAATTTGGCCGTGCTCACCTTAGGTTCCAGCACCTTGTGCATGTTTGGCGCCTTCTTCGGAGAGTGGATTTTTGGCCTCGACTTCGGCATGACCTCGCTCTTGGGCGTGGTCAGTCTCATCGGTATCGTGATGCGCAACGGCATCGTCATGTACGAATACGCCGAGACGCTCCGCTTCGACGAGGGTCTGCCCGTCAAGGAAGCCGCCATGAAGGCCGGCAGCCGCCGCATGAGGCCCATCTTCCTCACCTCCGCCACCACAGCTTTGGGTGTGTTGCCCATGATTATCTCCCGCAACCCGCTTTGGATGCCAATGGGCGTGGTCATCTGCTTCGGTGTGGTGCTCTCGATGGTCATCATTCTGGCCGTGATGCCGGTGATGTATTGGCAAATCTTTAGAAAGAGTAAATAGTATGTCACAAAACCTACAAAACTATCAAAACTTCAATGTAGAAGTGAGGAAAGCGGCCAACTGGCGCTTTCCTGCGGCAACCCGGTTGGGTATGCCGCACCCGCCAAAAAGCAGTTTTGTGGGTTTTGCGAGTTTTGTGATAAAAAGCAATGCAATGAGAAAAGTTGTAGTATTAATCTGTTCTATATGGTTGTCATTGCCTTTATTGGCGCAACAACGGCTGTCGATCCAGGACTGCATCGACATGGCTTTGGAGAACAACATTGAGCTGAAAAACAGCCAGTTGGAAATCGACAAGGCGAGGGCAACGAAAAATGAAGCCCGAGCTGAGTATTTCCCCACCGTGTCAGCACAGGCCTTGGCTTTCGATGCGCTCAACCCGATGCTGACCTTTGGCATCGATGACATCGACAACGCGCAGGTGCGGCAACTCCTTCATACGCTTTATGCCGAATATGGCGTCAACATGGGTCTCGACAAGGAGTATTCCTTTATCCAAAACGGCGTGGTGTTCAACGCGATGGCGACGGAACCGATTTATGCGGGCGGTCGCATCCGCAACGGCAACATACTCGCCAAGTTAGGCATCGAAGCTGCTGAATATCAATCGAAAGTGAAAGAAGATGAGGTGCGCCTGCAAACGGAGACGCTCTATTGGCAAATCGTGGCTTTGCAAGAAAAACGCTCCACTTTGGACCAACTCGACCGCCTCTTGGACACCTTGGACAAAGACCTCAGCGGTGCCATCGAAGCGGGCTTGGCCATGCCCACCGACCAATACAAACTGAAAGTGAAGCAAAACGAGAGCCAGCTCAACCGCAAGAAAGTGGACGACGGCATCACCTTGCTGAAAATGGCCTTGGCACAAACCATCGGTGCCGATTGGCAAACGATGGAACTGGTGGACACTTTGGGGTTGGAGACCAACCCCACGACATTGTTCAGGGACGCTTCTGAAGCAGTGGCCTCGCGCAACGAAAGCCACCTTTTAGGCCTCTCCATCAAGGCCGAAGACCTGAAGAAGAAGATGACCCTCGGCGAGGCCTTGCCTTCCCTGTTGGTGGGCGGCAGTGTGAACTATCATACCGTTATGGAGAACACCAAACCTAATGCATTGGTTTTCGCCGTGCTGCAAGTGCCCATCACCGACTGGCACAAGACCTCGTTCAAACTAAAAAAGCACGACCTTGATGCTGAGATGGCCGAAAACACCCGTCGCGACCTCACCGAGAAGATGGAGATGCAAACCAATCAGGCATGGTTCAACCTCGAACAGAGCTGGTTGCGCATCACCATGGCCCAAACCGCATTGAGCGATGCCGAGGCCAACCTGAAAATCACAGAGGATTACTACGAGGCCGGTTTGGTGGCCCTTTCGGACGTCCTCGAAGCCCAGACCATGCTCAAACAAAGCCGCGACGAACTCACCGACAGCCGCGTAGAGTATCGGATAAGCCTTTTGAATTACAAGCAATTGACTAAAGATTGAAAAACCACTTTATAGTTTTTGCACGATTTTTGTATTTTTGTCCCCCGATTCAAAATACAATCCAATGAAAAAACTCCTTTTTTTAGTCCTTTTCCTGGCCACTGCCATCCTCGGACAAGCCCAAGTCGAGAAAATGCTCGGACAATGGTACACCATCGACGACAAGACGGGTGAACAACGCTCGTGCGTCAACATCACAGAGAAAAACGGCAACTATCAAGCGGTGATCGTTGCCATCTACGACAAAGACGCCAAAGGCAACTACCGCGAGATGAAGCCACCCTATCCGAAAGAATGGGAAGGCGTGGTGGGCACCCAGCTTTTCATCGACATGAAAGCCAGCGGCGACCACCTGAAAGGCAAGGTCTACGACCCCGAGAGCCAAAAGACCTACCATGGCAAAGTGACCTACAAAGCCAAAACCGACGAGCTCGACCTTCGTGGTTCGTTGGACAGGGCCGGACTGTTGGGTCGCTCGCAAACCTGGAAACGTAAAAAATAGAATTTTCTCACGCAGAATTCGCAGAATTATGAGAACAAGTTTTTGTCATTCCCATAATTCACATTATTCTGCGTGAGAAAATAATCCTTAAACATCAAATTTGAA
>Ga0247608_10005186_pt1 | contig 14202 bp, 19 predicted proteins | sample 176DNAGHGlowgp2_FD_193490 | JGI IMG/M metagenome (GOLD analysis project Ga0247608, IMG submission 193490) | Sheep rumen microbial communities from Palmerston North, Manawatu-Wanganui, New Zealand - 1766 DNA GHGlow gp2 | ecosystem: Host-associated > Mammals > Digestive system > Stomach > Rumen ...
TTAGTCTCATCTCTAAATGCTTTATGAGAACATAACCATCTTCCGTTTCGTTTCTCACCATCATCAAGATATGTATAGATAAGATCCAAAGCTTTCAATAGATATCCAATGACATCTTCTTTTGTCATCTTCTCAGGATACCAGTAGTCTTTATTCATCTTTATTGCACGCTCTAAATCTTCAAAGAACATATCCTCATTATTTTTTTCAGATGTTCTGTCATAATAAGCCTCATACCATCCTTTGCAATAAAGAACTAAATCATTAAATCTGAAATTCTCAATCTGCTTCATATAATTAACGCTTAACTGTTCTCTTTCCAATAATTGTAATCTTTAACTTAGAAAAATCACCATCGAATACAAGTGATCCAACCTTCAAACCAGGATCTGATACTACCTGCCCAATAGAGCATCTATCATAATATGACTTGTCAACAGGAATCTCAAACATTATATCATTAATCTTATTCTTAATATGCTCCCCAATATCTAATGTATATGTCGTCTGATGAATCTTAATCTTTACAATATAGATATTCTTTGATACATCTAATGCAAGCTTATTCCTATTAATCTGATTATTCAATGCATCATACTGCTGCTTAAGTCTATTATTAACATTCTTATTTGCATTAATCTCAGATTCAATCTGATTGCGTTCTCTCATAAGTCTATTATTACGTTCTGCAGATTCCATGTTCTCCATGATGTTCTTATTCACCAAGAACAAGGAATCATTAAATGCAATAACTATTCTGCGAGCATTCTTAAGACTATCAAGTTCCTTCTGAAGACCAATTCTCTCGTTCTTTAGTACTTCATTTAATGCCTGTGATTCTCGTGTACAACTCTGATAAGAACACATTGTAACTGATGTTGCAAGAATACAACTAAAAATAAGTCCAATATAATATTTCATTGAATTCATTATTTAATAAAATTTGAAATTGTTAACAAATTATAAATACTTGCAGTTTCTCCATAGATATCTGGATGAAACATAATACCATCATTATAACAATCTAAAAATTTAAGAGGATTAACATCACATCCATATCCAACATATAGAGGAACATTATCTGAAACCTTTTCTAGTAGTTTCTTAAGATCTCCAACAGTTAATTGTTTATTATTTCTATTCATACTTATTGTTTCTTATACATTCCAGATTCAACTATATTTTTAACTATACGATACTTATTATGAGAATCTAATCTATTCATTACATTAAATAGACTTTTAAAAAGATCATCAATAGTCATATTATCAATCCTATCCCAGTTAAGACCACTAAAATTATTGATCTTAACCAATTCACGCAGCTTATGTGTCTTCTCTTCAAGTTGATCATCAGGAATCAAAGCTTCAAACTTATTTGAAATAATCTCACTTGCAAAAAACTGCGCATCTTCTAAATCATCAAGACCTGGTTGAAAAATACGATCACCAATACGAATTGCAACCAAATCATAAAAATGACCTTCAATTGCCTGAGCCTTGAATATATTCAAAGCTGTCATAAAGTCTAGATTATCTTTTACGACTTTCCAATTTTTGATAACTTTTCTACGACGTTTCATATTATATATTATTTAATTCATTTGTTTGATATTTAAAATTTATAATTAAATATAGAAATATAATTTAAAAATTCAATAATTTTATAATATTTAAATTTTTTTATGTTAAGTTTTGGATATGTTTATTTACTTTGTGATGGAGAAAAATTCAAAATAGGTATGACTAGGAAGCCTATTGAAAAACGTATATCAGAGTTACAGACAGGTAATCCTAATGAAATATGGATGCATTCTTATTATGAGACTAAATATCCAGATAAAATAGAAAAGATGCTGCATAAACGTCATGCAGCATCAAATGTGAAAAACGAATGGTTTGATATGACTGTAGAAGAAGTCTACAATTTTAAAAATGAATGTAAGCATTGTGAAGATCTTATCAAACCTTTGATTGAATCCAATCCGTTTTTCTAAGCTTACATTTTTCTAAACGATGTCTTTAAATCAAATCCATGTGATAGAATTTTTGTCTTATTATCTGGATTAGCTATAGGTTCTTGTTTTACTGACCATAAGAAGTTTTCAATATTATTATATGTATTAATATCATTTAGTTCATCATACCAATATTTCAGAATATTAAATGAAAGCTTATTGAAACAAACATTTGTAATATAACGAATATCTGTAATCTTCCCTTCACTAATCTGTTCTGCATATACACTGTCATTAAATAACTTATAATCATAACAAACATATACTGGAGCATTAAGCTTATTGAATATTTCCTTGCATTCAATCTTATATGTATTATTAGATATTCTTTCTTTAATATTATAAGTAGAAAACATCTTTAACTTATTAGGAATATATACTTCCTTAATTTCTTCATTCTTATATAATGAATTCATACAATATGTACAGATCTTATTTTTTAATTCTGCTACATCTTTAATTGTAATCAATTCATCAATACATGTTTTAGAAGGAATAATATATACGACCTCTGAACCACAAGCAGAATTAATGCAGACTTTAAAATAAGGCTGAACATATACATAAGGATAAATTCCAAATACGAACTTATCTATTGAAATATGACCAGGATATTTATAAAGACTATCTCCATAAACTGAACATCTATGTTTAAGATCAAATAGATCTTCATAATTCTTTCTAATAATTTCAGGATTTCTTACATATGTAATATCTGCATCATAATCAGTTGTTAAGAAATCATAAAAGTCTTTATATTTAGATATAATTTTCATAAATTATGATATGTATTATTAATGTCTACAAAATTTATATAGAAACTATTTTCATCTCTTCGGATTATCTGATATCCTTGTAAAAGTAATAATGCTTCAACCTTTCCAGGAAGCTGACCACGTTCACCTTCTAAAATGAAACTAATATAACCATCTTTGATTGATTCGTAAATCTTCTTGTTTATATTTGCAATATATTCAGCATAAAAATCTTTAAACATTGGATCATTCTCCATATCTGCCATAATCTTCTTAAGAGTTAACGTACGAGCAGTATCAACAGAAATGATATTAAATTTACTTTTTTCCATTATTCAAAAAGATTTACATTACCATAAATAACTACTCTACTAAAGAACTTCTTCTGTGACGAACATGAAATTACATTGGAAACTCCATTTTCGTTTACAGTAATACGTTTCTTACGATAAATGTCTTTTTTACTATGAGGACCACGATATGACTGAGTATCAATAAGCTTAACCTGCCATTTGTTGTCTCCCTTCTTATTTACTTCAACTATCTTAAAAGGACCATCAGTATAAGAATTCTTATAATGCCAATCTGGGTCATCTGAATTACCATCTCTCCAGAAAGTCTGAAGCTTAATAAGTTCACCTTCACAAAGTTCTTCGGGATTCATTCCCTTAAAATTAAATGTATACTTCATCTTTTCGTATATGTTTTAAGTTCTTCTATATTTTTGAATTTCTTACCCCAGTTTGTCCAAGCACCAAGTACTAATTTAGATGTCTGTGATACTTCTACATATAACATCTCAGGATCTTTCTTGTTGAAACGATACATAATATTATATGAATAGACATAAGTATCTTTCTTAATCTCAACAATGAAACCATATACCGCGTTTTCAGTAAGATACTTATGAAGCTCAGTATACGTAATCTTTCCAAATGAATTAATTCTTGGTCTCATCTATCATTCGTAAATTAAAATATCCTTATCTCTATCATTAAGTTCAATTTTCTTATCAATACGAGCAATTGCTGTTTCGATTACATTTTCAATATCTGTGTTATCTACAATACAAGGGTAAAACACATATTCTTGAGCAATTAAATCAAAAGCATCAGCAGAATATTTATTCTTTGTATAATCATAATGAATTTCAATCCGATATCCTTTATACTCAGTAATATCTTCTCCAAATTCTCCTTTATGAAATTTATACCAATCGTAAAGATTCATATATTATATATTAATTATTATTTTCGTTTTGAAATTCATAATATATATCTTCATCCATGAAAAGAATTACATCTGCGACAAGTTCTTCATCTTTGAAAAAATTATTGATATTCTCAACAGTTTCTGGTGTTGCAGATCCTTCATATAAATAATCTGAGCTATCAACTCGCTTAATGATTCCAGCTAAATCAACTTCACCACTATGAAAATATTCAAAAATCATATCTCGAAGATATTCTTTTCTTTCATTATATGTGCTATTCTTAACTTCACAAAAGTCAAAACAACCTTCATTCATCAATTCTCCAAGAATTTGAAATGCCTTTTCAAGTTTGTTCATATTTTATATATTATTTAAATTATAATTTAATATAGTTTTATTCATAAAAAATTCAAAAATAAATTATATTTTTATATATATTATATACATATGAAAAGAAGTATAATTAACATAGGAAATCATAGATTTTTAGTTGAACATTATGATGCTGACACGGATAATGTAAACATTCATCATTATTCAGAATTCGTAATGATTCGTAATTTCAATATCATTAATAATATCGTTAATGATACTGACATTTTCATTATGGAAAAATCATTCCTTAATGAATATATTGAAGAACTAAAAAATTCTAAAGATCATACTGGTACGAAACTTGTATTTCCAATAACACGTGCTCAACTGACATCATATTCAAACTCATATATGAAGTTCAATACTGATTATAATATTAATAATGATGTTGCTATATATGATGAAGATGGATACGGAAATGGAATATATGAAATATATGAAAAGAAAAACTACACATTAGTTCCTAAGAAAGTCAAATGTGATAAAGTTAAGATATATCATCCAGTATCATTGTCTTCATTAGATACTATAATAGACATATCTAATTATATCAACGGAATTCATTTTCATTATCTTTGTAATAGACTTTCTGATTTTCCTATTAAAAGTGAAACTGAAATAGTAGTCAATAATGAGAAGTACTCTGAATATTATGAAGTATATTTTCCTAATGTAAATGATTTATTTAAGATAAATGATGATGGATTATATAATTCATTCTATAAAGAGAATCTTGATATAGTTGCATCAACGAAAAATGAGAAGTTCATCAATTCTATATTGAGTAGCTCACAAGATCTCATTCATTCGGAAAACTATAATGGTGAACAAGTTGTACCATTGAATCTTCTTATACAGCCTTATAGAATCATTGAAGAATATGCTGCTGATAGTGCGTTCAACTATGATAACGACTTATCTAATGATGAGAAGATATTTGTTAAGTTATATATAAAGAATAAGATGTCAATAGAGAATAACTATTTGACATATCCTATCAATGTAACATTATTTCCATATAGTAGCATTGATTCACAGTTAAAGAAATATAATATAGATAATGACTATCCTCCAGTGACTACGACATTCACAACTGATGTTAAGTTCTCATTATACTCTAAACTTGGATTTGATAATGGAATCATATCTATAGTATCATTCTTCAAATATCCTAATGAATCATATTTCTATAACTTATATCATAATGATAAGACTACATCATGTATAAAAGAAGCATATAAGTATTATAATAACATCGATAAAGACATATATGATATGTTTGTCAATGAAGATATACAGAAACAGATACAAGATGTTGAAGCAGTAACTAAAATAAGTGACGATATTAAGAATACAGTCATTAAAGTTACTAATAAAGCATATTCATCTGATGAAGACATATTGATAGCATGGAAGAACTTAATGAAAGATTCTATCATAAAGGAATATGAGGAAGAATATGGGACACCAGTCAATTTCTTAGGATTCAAAATTGAAATATCTTCTAATAATATATTTACAAACATTATATATGATAAGAATGTAAGAATCAATTTTGATGATTTAGATGATTTTGCATTTCAGATAAATGGTATATTCCAGAATTATCAGCAATTTCCTGAACAGTTATGTGCAAGAGTAATATTCTATGATAGAATATTGGGTATAATGATAATGAGTAATCCTATCGTTATTTCAAATGAATGGAAAAAATACTTAATCAATACAGAAAACAAATATAGAGCAACTAAATTATCTAACATTAATTATAAAAAAGGAAATGGAAAACTTATGAAGATAATAGAATTGAATGAAGATAATGTAAATTTCATAAATAATATAAAATGCATTATCAATAAAAATGAGACAACTCCAGATCTATCAATAACCAATAAGAATTCTGGTAACACTGTTTTCAAACCAATATTCTATAAAGTGAAAGAACTTCAGAATATCAAGCTTAAGAGGGGAATTAATCAGAACATTGGAATCAACTTAGCGAATTTCATGACTAAAGTTGAGACATTCAAGATGACAATAGGATCAAATGAATATATTGAAATTGGTAGAAATGATATATATGTCATATTTACAATTAATACAAATGATATGAATAGTGATAAAGGATATTATAACATATTAAATCAAGATGATGAATACATATCATCAGGCAATTGGTCAATTTCATAAATTTATTATAATTAAATAAATATGATAGATTTAGCATTAGATGGAAGAGTGATGTTATATTCTGAATTTGATGAAGCCATACAAGAATTAGATATATTGTTCAATACTGATAATACTGAGCTTCTTGGTTATAAAGAGTATGGGACTGCATTTGAACAATTCTCTTGGCAGTTGAATCCTAATGAAGAAGCTATAAAGAAATATGTAGAACAAAAGATAAGTTCAACAGTATATCTTTCAAGGTATAAGACAGAAGTTAATGTTACATCAGATAAGGGTGAATACAGGTTAATCTATTATGTTAACATCTCAATATATCAAAATGATGGAGAAACACCCGTAATTAGAAAATATGAATTTAGATAATATATGAAGCTTTTTAACACAATAGATACAAGTTTTGAAAATTTTGACAATACAATCAATAAGTATCTTTCAAAGGCATTAAACAATATTGGTATAGAATATTCAAACAGTCATTTGTTTGGAATAGTGTTTAGTGGCATCAAAGGTGTCATGCAGAATATAATGTTCTATATTGAAGATGCTTTTACAGAACAAAACATATTCAGAGCTATTAGAAAGAAATCAGTATATTCATTGGCAAAAATATCTGGTTATGAAGCATTCTATGGTTCTGCTGCATCTGGTATATTAATAGGTAAGTCACAGATTAACAATGGTATACCAAATAAGGCAACGAAAATATATATAACAAATCATTCAAGAGTAAAGAATTCAACTAATGGGTTAAATTATTCTATTGTATTACCAACATCTAATTATGTGTTTGATGTATCTAAGCCATTAGTGTCTCATGAATTCAAAATCGTTCAAGGTAATTTTGAATCATTCACTTATGTGGCTAAAGGCACGGTGTTAGAAACTGCCCATCTTACAACCGTACAATTGTTTGACAGGAATTACATAGAAGTCAAAGTCAATGGCAAGGCATGGACAGAAGTTAGCAATCTTTATGACATGTCTGAAGAAGGTGAAGAATACATGATATCAATAGGATATGATAATTCTTTTGATGTGATATTTGGAAATGGTGTATATGGAAAACTACTGACAGAAGGTGACACAGTGACCATAACATATCTTAAGCATGGTGGAGAATCTGGTAATGTATCTACTAATGATGTTTCTGAATTTACATTCTTAGACTATGGATCTGACTCATTAGGTGAGAATGTAAATATAAATGACTATATGAAGCTTTATGTATCAACATGTATATCTGGTGGAGCAAATTCAGATTCTATAGACTTCATAAGAAATATGGTTGGTACGAATTCAAGATCTTTAGTATTAGCTTCTTCAGACAACTTCAGGTTGTTCTTCAAACGTTTTTCATTCATAGGTTATGTAAACTGCTGGGCAGAATCAAATTCTATGACAATCAATGCAGTATGTCTATCTAATGTAAAATCTGATGTTAAGTCAATTGATGAGTATTTCAACTTAGATCCAAAGAAGATGCTTCTTAATAATGAACAGAAAGAAATGATCATCAATACATTAGAGAATTCAAAAAGAAGCTTTGCTGGCATATCATTGAACTTCAAAGATCCTATTATAAGAAAGTATGCATTCATATGTTATGTCAAAGCAGATAATGTATATAATAAAGACATCATTAAGACTGCTATCAAAAAAGTGTTAGGAAACTATTTCTTAAATCTTAAAGATGATACACAATTCATATCAAAGTCAGAATTAGTATCATTGATATTAGATGAATGTGAGAATATCAAATCATTAGAGATGAATATCATTTCTGAAGCTGCTGAGACTGCATATTATGAAAACTATTATATAAAATATGAAATGAAACATAATAATGGTCTATACTATTATGTTCCTGTAAAATATTCATATGAACCAGATAATTTAGTAGGATTAGATTCTTATGGAAACATATCATTAGACTGTAAGATGGAGATTCCTATTCTTCATGGAGGATTCAAATATTATCCAAATAAAGATAACAATAATTCAAACTTAAAGAATGATTCTATAAGACTTAAAGAAATAGAAATTTATTTCATATAAATATTTAAATGAAAAACCTAAAAGACATCATATTAGAAAAACTAATTATCAATAAAGATACTAAATTATCTGAAAGGAAACCTGAAAATAAGGAAGAAGAAGCATGTAAAGTATTAGCAGATATATGTAAGGAAACAATATTCAAAGGTATTAACCTAAAAGAGAAAGATTTTACAGGAAAAGGAGAATTATGCAGAATAGATAATGCGTTTAATAAAGATAAAAAATACGCAGAAAATTTTTATAAAAAAAGATCATCTGTTTTAAATTTTAGTATATCTACTGCAGATTCAAAAGCATTAAAAAGTATTGAATTAAAAGGTAATTTTGATAGAGTATTTGTTTCAGTACATTTAAATAATGATGATGAAATAGATAATATCATATTAACAAGTAATATAAAGAACTGGTTATTATATTAGAGATAAATAAAGATATAAACAATATATGGAAAACTTTTTAAATTTCTTAGAAAGAAGACAGAAACTTGTTACAGAAAGTTTCAATAACAAAGATATAGATAATGCATTTGAAAAAATAGATGCAGTATTGAAAAAACATATTGAAGGACTTATACCATTAGTTGGATATGTTAAGATTAGACAATCCGATTCTGAATATTTCTCAAAGCAATACATGGTTGTACCAAAGAAGTCTCCAGAGAATGCATCATTATTCCAAATTAACTTCAAACAGACTGATGATGATTCAAATGTGTTCTCTATAGATTTCTTTAAAGACATGAATATACTTTGGACAGGTAAAGCAAAGTCCAATCTTACAATATATACAATGGGAAGCTCTATTGTATATTTCTTACCTATTATCTGGACTGTAGTTAATACTGGTGACTATAATCTTTCAGAACGTGAAGCTATAGATTTAGGCAAGAAGATATTCAAAGATGAAAAAATTAAAGAAAGTTTAATATATAGAGGAACATTAACATATCGTATTTTTGAGAATCTTTCTTCAGATATTATTAATGATGTTTTTGAATTAAATATATCAAATACTATATTTAATAATCAACAAACAAATGAAGAAATGACAGATGAATTGAGAAATTTCAAGAGAAAGAAACTTGATGATCTTGAAAACAAACGTACACATAGAAATGATTCACGTGAAGCGAAGAATGCATGGAAACAAGCTATTCAAGACATTAAAGACATTGATAGAGCCGTTCGTGGTGGTGCAACAACTTTAGAAGAGCTTAAACTGGCATTAAAACATAATTTGTCAATAACAATGGAGATTGACAAAGAATTAGAAAAGGTACAGAAACAGTTTGAAGAAGAACGTGATGATCCTGAAATGGTATTCAAGAAGATGCAGAAATATGTTAAGATGGTTATCAAAGGTATAAACCCATCAGTCATATTATGTGGTGCTCCTGGTGTTGGTAAGACATATAATGTAAAGAAACAACTTAAGGCTGCAGGATTTAATGAAGGACATAATCTTTGTACAATCAAAGGTAAATGTACTCCTCGTATTCTTTATATGACACTTATGGATTATAAAGACAAAGGAAACATTGTGTTGATTGATGATGCTGATGGATTAGTTGGTCCTGGTGCTCCTGAAGATAGTATCAATATTCTTAAAGCTGCTTTGGATTCTACTTCAGATGAAGAAGGACGTCTCGTTAGTTATGGTGTAAGTGGTCCTCTCAAAGATGATGAAGGAAATCCAATATCTAAAAGATTCTATTATAATGGTGGAATCATCGTTATAACAAACTATCAAGCTGGTTCTCTTGACACTGCATTAAGAGGAAGATCATTCGTACAAGACATCAAGTTCACTACAGATGAGCTTTTGGATATCATAAAGAAACTTATGCCAGCAATTGATCCTGAACACCTTTCACCAAAATCAAAAATCAAAGCATATGATTATTTAGTTGAATTATCTGATGCAGATGCAGACATGGAAGTATCTATTCGTACTTTCGGAATATGCGCAAAGATATTTGAAACTGCAAATGGAGATCCTGACTTTACTGATGAAGATGCAAAATCAATGATAAAAGAACAGATGAAACTTCAAGCTCAAAGATCAAAGAGAGCTAAATATTAATTATTGAAATATAAAATAATATTAACATATAAAGATAGAGTAATTAAATACTCTATCTTTTTTATTTTTAATATATAATAAAGTTTATATAAATAGATATTTGTATTCATTAAATGACTAATCTTAATATTGAACAAAATAATGAAGTGACAAAACGTATAGATGATTCTTTGTTAGAACATATTTACAATATATCTAAAGGATTAGATAGTAGTGTTCCTCAATATATGAAGGGACGTTTAGAGATTGTTCATGGATATGCTGATGCTATTGATTTTTTAGAACAGAAATTTTCTGATTTATACATAATCTCTACAGGAAATCCTTATATACGTTTTAAAGATTCATATGTACAACAACAGTTAGCAAATAAATGGGGTGATGGTGTAGGATTGACTGTACAACAAGCACAAGTACAGACATCTGGCCAACAATTAAAGACATTATTTGCACGTAATACAGATATTACTAGTTTTGATGAATTAAAATATTTTATTGGGATTAAGGAACTACCATCTGAAACATTTAGAGCATGTAGTAATTTAAAAAGTATTGATTTAGTAAATATTGAAAGAATCACTGGATATAACTGTTTTACATCTTGTAACAAATTGACTAACATAGGAGATTATAGTAATCTTATTAGAGTTGATCCAGATGCATTCAATTATACAGATTTGTCTGGTGAATATGATTTCTCTAATATTACTGAATTTAATAATAGTAGTAAAGAAGCTCTAGGATTTTCCAGAACATCTAACTTAATATCTGTTAAGATGCCCGCAACACAAGAAACGATGTGTAATTTCTATGGTAGTAGCGTACATCATATAACGAATTGCTTAGGAATCAAATATATAGGACACGAACATTTAAGAGCGTGTGAAAACTTAGAGGAATTAGATTGTCCTAATCTAGAAACTATTGCTAGTTCTAGTGCTTTATCAGGTTGTAAATCATTAAAGACAGTAAATTTTCCAAATCTTATTAGTTTAGGTAATAATGCATTTTATGGATGTACATCATTAGAATCTATAGATTTTCCTAAATTGACTACAATACTTGGAGAAAGCAATTTTTCTAATTGTACATCATTGCAAAGTGTAAATCTACCATTAGCTACAACAATTACAAAATTTTGTTTTAGAGATTGTTCATCATTGACATCAATAAGCATACCTAATGTTACTAGTCTTGGACAAGATGCATTTAATGGATGTACTTCATTGACATCAATAAGCATACCTTTGTTAGAACAAGTTAATGCTAATGGTGGTCAGTTTAATAATTGTAAAAAATTAAGCAACAATATAGAATTTCCATATTTGAATATAACTAACAACAATGCTCAATATATGTTCTATAATTGTGAATTGATTCCTTCTATCACATTGGGAGAAGTAACATATATACCTAATAAGTTTTTTTCTGGATGTAAAAGTCTAGCACATACAAACATAGATTTTACAAAAGTAACAGATATAGGAGAATATGCATTTGAAAAATGTGAACAACTTTGTGTTAATGATACTATCACTTTTTCTAGTCTAACTACATCATTAACAGCTGCAAAATTATCTGGTTTTAGAGCTCCTCACCTAATATATTCGGGATTGACAACTAATATCGTAAATAGAGGTGCAAATGAATATACACAGACAGTTAAGTTAAATTCTAATGTTACAGAGCTATCAAATCAATGTTTTATTACTTGTAAAAAACTTATTTCAGTATCAAATTTAGATAATGTGATTACTGTTGGTAACGAATGCTTCAGATATGATAGTGAGTTGACATCATTAGATTTCTCATCAAATCTAAAATCAATTGGTAATTATGCATTTAGTGGATGTAACAAAGTAGAATATATATCAACAGAAACAATATATCCAACATCTATTGGAAATCATGCATTTGATGGATGTAGTCTGCTTAAGGGAAGAATTGACATATCACAGTGTAAATCTCTTAATGGATATACATTTTTTAATTGTTCATCATTAACATCAATAGGATCATTGAATTTAGAATTGACCAGTATTGGACAACATGATTTTAATAATTGTGGTCTAACAGGTAATTTAGACATACCTGTATCAGTGACTTCATTAGGAGATAGTTGTTTTAGAAATATGAAATCTTTGACATCATTAACATTCAATTCAGATACACCACCAACAAGATCTGGTTCTAGTCATTTTGATGGTTCATCATATATAATATATGTTCCTGCATCTGCAGTTGACACATATAAAGTTACTTGGACTAATGTTGCATCTAGAATACAAGCAAAACCATAAATATTAAATTTAAATAAAATTTTATTTTTATATATATAATTAAGTATTATTATAAATAATTAATATAATATGAGAAGTATTAGTGATATCATAAATGAAAGTAAGACAATAGATTCAGGATTGTTAGAATTCAAAGATGGTTCTGATAGTGTTGTATCTATGATAGTAAAACGTATGGAGATATGGGATAATAATAAGACTCCAACATCAAGACTTCCAATGTTTTTGGTAAGTGAAAATCATGAAGCAATAAGATGGGTACAAAAGAAATATCTTACAACACCTAAAGATAGTGGAGAGACTGTTGAAACTTATGATGGATATTTCAAAGAATATCTTATGAAGAAAAACACCCCAAATGACTGTTATATAATTGGTGTATTTGTAGATAGATGCTTCATACCAATTATCAATAAAGAAACTTATGACAATATAATTGAAAAGATTTCTTAATATATGAAAATCCAATTCTTAACAGATAGAATAGGGTTTAATATTATAGATGGCGGTAAAATATTAGAAACTAGAATATTTAATGATGAAAAAGATATGTATAATTTTCTATACATAAAAATGCATACAAGAGAATATATAGATTTTTTAGAAATATGAAAACTATTTCAGAACAAGAAAATAGACAAGAAACAATAAATGAATCTTTAGCATATGAAGAAATCATTCAAAAACTTAATGAAGCTAAAGAAAACAACACTCCTATTGAAGAAGGATTACTTGGTGCAATAGGTGGAGTCATTCTTGGTACAACAATTGGACCTAAGCTTGGTGCTGCTATATGTAAAGCTTTAGGATGTGATACAAAGGGTGCATTTGGATCTTTATTGACATCTAAGTTAGTTATGGGTGCAATTTGTGGTACAATGGGGTGGAAAATGTGATAATTATATTGAATTTTATTTATATAAATAAAAATTTAATTATTATTAAATAAATAACAAATGATATAGAATAAGTATAACAAATTAACTTTGTTATAGTTTAAGAATATAAAAATATAACAAATATATAAAGTATGAGCGAAAAATTATTGACAAACCTTAACTTTGCCGAACTTATATCTAAGAATGAAGCAATAACTGAGGCAGGTAAGGAAATGCTTAAGGGATACCGCGGATATTGCTATGGTAATCCAGTTTCATGTTCTTTGGTAAACAACTTTGTTGCTGAAGCTTCAAAGTACGGCTTTGATAC
>Ga0247608_10005192_pt1 | contig 14186 bp, 13 predicted proteins | sample 176DNAGHGlowgp2_FD_193490 | JGI IMG/M metagenome (GOLD analysis project Ga0247608, IMG submission 193490) | Sheep rumen microbial communities from Palmerston North, Manawatu-Wanganui, New Zealand - 1766 DNA GHGlow gp2 | ecosystem: Host-associated > Mammals > Digestive system > Stomach > Rumen ...
TGAAGTAGTAGTCGATGCTGTCCGGGGTGGCCACGCCCTCTGCTACACGGCTGGACGTGCAGACGAAATACAGGATAGGTTTAGTTTGCGCCCAGTTAGGCCGGACGGCGGTAACGTCGGCCAGGGTGCCTTCCCATTCCTGGTACAGGTCGCCGCTCGGACTCATAATAACGGCGGTGTAGGTACCTGCTTTGGTAATAAATTTAATAGTCCGGGTTGCACTTGCGCTGCTCATTGCTTAGTCGTTTTCGGGTTCGTCTTTGGTTTCCTCGCTGGCGGGCGTTTCCGGGGCCGCTGCGGCGTTTTCTTCCTGCTGGGTGGTGTCCTGTGCCACCGCGTCGGCGCCGTCGCCTGTAGCGGCGTTTTCTGCGTCGTTTTCGGGGGCTTCATCCTTTGCCGGTTCTACGACAAAGCGCGGGTCGGTGGCCACCGGCAGCGGGCGGGTTACGGTGCCGTCCTGTTCTTCGCGGGCTTCGTGGGCCAGCAGCGCCAGGCCGCCTATCCGGGTAAGGGTTTCCGGCAGCTGGGTAAGCGGGCCGAAAGCCAGCATATCCGACTGCCACAAAAGGTAATTGCCGTCTTTAACCGTGTTACGGTCTCTGGTAAGCGCCAGGAAAGCGGCTACTTTAGGGTTTGCTTTAATGTAACGTGCCATAGTTCCTATACTTATAAGTTTACTTGATCAGAAAAATTTTGCCGTCTGCGTCCTTAAATACCTTACCGTCCTGGTCTTTCCACGGCACCAGGGGGCCGGGGTCTTTGACGTCCAGGCCGACGACTGCGCCGTAAAGCTGGCTAAGGTAGGTGGTAGGGATTACAGGGCTGTAGCCGTGCGCCACCTGCGCGTAACTGCTGGGCGTACCGCTGGCCTGGTTCGTGCCGATATACCAGATAGGCAGCAGCACGGCTTCCGGGTTGTCGATAGGGCCGTTTACGTCCCAGATATAGATTTCCGGGTACATTCGCAGCAGGCCCGCCGGTATGTTCACAGGCAGGGCGTAGTCGTATTCAAACTTCGGGATACGGCGTACAAAGGCTACGATAGCCTGCGGCGCAGCATCCGTAAGGGTAACGCCGCCGGGGTTTCCATCCGGGTCATATTTGGCCCTACAGCGCACGATCTGCCCGCTGCCCATAAGCTTGCGGTTTACCGTGCAGGTGGTGCCGTCGGAAGACACGCTGGCCCAATAGTCGCTATTATCGCTGCCCAGGGCAGTAAAGGTGCCGTTAGCCCGCAGGACTTCCCAGACAAACTGCCGGTTAGCCGTGGCGCACTCAGCTGCGCCGGTGCGCAGGCTGGCGTGTACCGCCTGTGTGTCCGGGTCGTTAAGCGGGTTGTAAATAGTCTGGTCTGCGGCGTCCAGCACCAGATCGGGCATATAGGCCGTGGCGTTGCCGCACTTCACGATATGCGTAGCGCGGATAACGGACACCTGGCCAGTGCGGCTGTCCACGTATTCGGCGTAAAATTCCAGCGTAATAGGGATATTCGGCTGGGCGTTTTTCATAACCTTAATGCGCCCGGCCTGGCCACCGCTGGCGGTAATTTCGTAGTCGGTGTTAGCGGCTTCTATAAGGGTGCGCGTGCCGCCTACGATTTCGTACCACTTGACGTTTGCCAGCAGACTGTTTACGTTACCGGGGGCCACGATTTCGTCTTTGTCCAGACGGCTAACCTGCGGCTGCAAAATTAACGCGGTCAGCGTGTAATCGGGCGTAAATTCGTCCGTGTCGGCGTTGTAATTCTGCCGATCCGGTACGCTGCCGTCCACAGATATAGTGATGTTCAGCTGTAACGGCTTAAAATTAAAGTCAAAGCGTCTTGTTTTCATATCGTCTAATACTCAAAATTAGCGGTGTCAGTGGCCGCGGGCTGGCCGGTTGCCCCATCCCGCAAAGTAACTGTAGCGGTAAAGCGCAGCGTACGCGGGATATAGCCGTTAAAGTCGCAGTCGGCTACAGTCAGGTGCATAGACTTGCCAGCACCGGCGCGGCGTATGGCCCAGGCGTTGTCGCTGGCCGTGCGCGGGTTTCCGTCTGCGTCTTCGCTGTAGCGCGTCCAAACTACGTCTGCGTCCAGTATGTCGTCAGTTATTACCTGGTTGTAAAGCTTTGCTATGATCCGCAGCGTAACGTCGAAACGGTCTGGATCAAACAGGTAGTCGGTGTCGGCAAACTCTACGGTAAATTCCGGGTTTCCCTCTACCATCGCCCAGTCGGTATTATTCCAGGCGGGCGCGGTCGTAGTGCCGGTTACCATACAGCGCCACTTGCAGCCCAGGTACCAGACGTCCGACGTTTCGTACTGGCCGGTGGCCGGGTTCACAGTCTCGTTATAGTAGGCGGCGTTAGGGTCATACTGGCCCCTGTCCACGTATTCCACCAGGGGTTTGCCCTGGTAGTCGATACGTATAATATCCTGCGCTATAAGGCCGCGGACGTATACGTAGTCCTGGTCATCCCGCAGCGGCAAATCCATTGCCCGCAGAAATTCGGGCGTAGTGCCAAAGGTAGCGCCGTAGTTGGTGCGGTCTATGATCGGCTTTGTAACGCCGGTAAGGTGTACTATCCTGCCGTCCGTGGAAGACAGCATAAACAGGCTTTGCCGCTGGGTATCGGTCTGGTGGCCCCATCTGGCCAGGCGCATAAGCTCGCACGGCGGGTAATTCTTGCCACTGGGTACCTGGTCGTCCGGATACAGGGACACTTCGATATAGTTAGCGGCAGGGTTTACACTGTTTACCCGCATCCAGCTGGTATACATTGCAGGCCCCATATCGCCGGTAACGCCCAGGGCGGCTGCGCCCAGGTTGTTAATAATGCCTTTAATAACGCTGCCAGCAGACAGGGCGGTAAAGTAGCCGTCCCACTTGCTTTGCAGGTGCAGGCCGTACGTGCCGTCGCCCAGATCGTCTATACTGTCGATCGTGTCGCTTTCGGTAAATATCTGTTCCCCCTCTAAAGCGGAAAGGCGGTTTATAATCAATTCGACGGCCTCAAAGTATGTACGGACGCGGACGCTTTCAAACTCTGCGTTACCCTGCGGGTCGATGCCCGCGCCTGTGCCGCCGTACAGGCTTTTAACAAAGTCGCCGAAGTGCGCTTCATCCTGGAAGACGGCCACGCCCAGGGCGGTAAGGCCCTGCGCGAAAGTGATACGGCCGGCGGCCACGTCGTCCGCGATCTTGGACAGGAAGCGGGCGTTAGCCGGGCTGTTGGGGCTAAGGTCGTAGGCTTCGTCAGCGTAGCCGGCCTTTACTTTTTCGGTTACTTCCTGGTTATAGCTTTCGCCGGTTTCCGGGTCGGTTACTTCCACGGTGCGGGTTATCCATTCGTACCCGCTGCTGTCCGTAGTGATGCTGTCCAGGGACGGTTTATTACTGTGCGTATGGCCGTCGCCAGGGTTTACCACGTCGCCGCCAGAAACATTTACCACGGTACTGCCGCCGGTGTTACCGGTTGCGCCCAGCTCGCGCAGGCGCTTGCTTCTGGGCCGCGCTGCGCGTAGATTGGTTACCAGTGTAAATTCCTTTTCTGCCATATCGCGTTAGTCTGCTTTGTCGTATTCATCCGGGCGCAGCTCCACCAGGGTAACGTCCGAAGTGTCGGTTATCGCGTCCAGGACTTCGCCCTGCATAAGAAAGCGTTTGCCATCCTGGTTCTGTTCAGTAAACACCTTAAACCCGCCGGCCGGCAGTTCCGCTTCGCCGGTTAGCACGGTACGCCGCTGGGCATACTGGCTATACAGGGTGCCTATCAGCAGTTCTTCGGCCTGCGTGGTGCGGCCCGCCCTGGTAAGCTGCTTTATCTGCTTTCCGGTTGAGGTGCTAAAGTATGCGCCGCGGGCCGTAGGCACGCCGTCTTTGTGCGTCCCGCAGATCGTGTCCAGGGTAATGCTTTCTTTGGCTGCTGCGTTGATTTCTGCCTGGTATTCCACGTCGTCGGTGTTAATCGCGGCGTCGAATTGCTGGCGGTTCATAATTTCAAATTCCGGTAGCTGGAAAAGCGCCCACCAGGTCTTATTCCAAAGGTCGTTAGGGTTTAGCACGGTGTCCGACGGCAGGGTGGTGCCATCGTCCGAAATGATCCAGCCAGCGCCGCGCACTTCCAGCCACAGTTTGCCGCCGCCGGTGGTGCTTGGATATGGGATATACTGGCCATCTTCGGCCTTGCGCAGTATCGTAGTTACGTTCTTGTTGTGCGGATTTAGCGCGGGGTGGTTTTTCTTGAAGCCCAGCACGCCGCAGTCGTTTAGCCGGTCGTCCGGATTGTACCAGCACAGATAGCCCCAAATAGGCGGGTTTTCGTCGTCATTGGGCCGGTAGACTTTCCAGCTGCCGTAAGTCTGCGACAGGGTGGTAACAGGGTTGCTGTTTACGTCCCTGGCCACTATATCGCGGTTATCCCACACGTACACGGTATTAGAGCCGTCCGGCTGGAATTTGATAGTAACCGGCACGTACACAAACGTACCGCTGCTTTTCCAGGTCTTTTCCCATTGATCCTGTTCTACGCCCTCGACACCGGGCGTAAACCATCCCGGCTTTATACCCTTAACCAGGACGGCCGCCTGCTCGAAAGGATTAAAGCGGCAGTCGATAAGGGCGTTAAGGCTCACACGCAGCAGCAGATCGCTGGCACTGTCTACCGGCGGCAGCCACACTTCGGCGCTTTTGAAAAGCTTTTTACCACAGCTGGACAGCTTACCTGGTAGCTGGCCGTCCAGGTTGCCGCGCCACTGTATTCGGGCTTCGCCGTTCTTATCGTCGCCTACCGCATAACCGTGGCAGGACACGTAAAACACGGCCACGCCCTCGCTTTCGGTACCGTCGTTCTGTTCCACGATCTTATAAAACTTCGCCTTGCTGTTAGGGCCTATTTCGGCGTTCTGGCCCTGGCTGGAAAGCCACAGCGTAAAGCCGGCGTCGGTGGCGTCTATCCAGTCGTGCAGATCGGTGCTGTAGTGGAAGCTAATATACTCGCTGTTGCCATACGGTACCGTGTTAAGGTTATTTATGTTGATTAGGTTTTTGTCTACGTCCTGCGTCCAGCAGTCAGTCGGCGCCTGGTTCCCGCCCTGCGCGTAGGTGTTCCAGGTTATCTTTACATTATTGGCCACCTTGTCGGTGCCCATCGTCTGGCTGGCGCCGTTCCACTCTATCTGCATCTGCTGGGCCAGGGTATACGCGCCGTTGAGGTCGTACACCCATATACGGCCATTACGTTGCACCAGGCGCAGGCCCAGCGGCAGCAGTATGCCTTCCAGGGTTTCTTTAAGGGTGGTGGCTTCGCCGTCTTCGTCGTAGAAATTATCGCTACGCACGCGCAGGGCGCCCAGGGTCAGTTTGGAGCTGTCCAGGTACGACGAAATTAACGACTGGTCGATGCTGGTATAGTTAATCGTGCTGCGGCCCAGGGCGTCCGTAAGGATCGCGTACAGTGTCTGCATCCCGGACAGGTTGTATTTGAGCCTGTCCAGTATACCAAAGTCCGAAAAGGTAAAGGAAACCGGGTATTTGCTGGCCCTTTCGTAGGGTTCTTCGTAAAATTCCGGATCGAGCGCGCCGCTCCAGTACAGCAGCCCGGCCCGGTAGACGTCCATACGGATTTTGCCCACTTCGATAGTGTACAGGTCTTCGTAGGTACGGTCGCCGGGGCTTTCCACGCGGATAGTGGCGGTAGAGCCGCACAGCACTTCTTCTTTATCCGTCTTTTTCCACTCTATTAGCAGCGGTTCATCGGCTTCAAAGGTCAGGGCACCTACGGAAGCAAACGGCTGGTCTGCTTCCTGTAGAATTTCCACACGCCAGGTAATACCGGCGTGGCTCAGAAATTCGCCTGCGTATCGTAAGTATTTTGCCATTAGCTACGCCGTCTTAAGTCGGTTTCTTTTTCCAGGATGCCTACCAGGGTGCGGCCCTCGATAATAAACCGTACCCGGCCGCCCATATCGCCAGCGGGCTGTAGCATACCGCGCAGCTTGTCCAGCGGGGCCACCACTTCGGGATTATTCGCGGCGCCGGCGTATTCGCCAAACAGGCCCAGTGTAGGGCCGTAGGCCAGGCCGCCTTTGGCAAACTTCGGGATAGCCAGGATAGCACCGATAACGGCGGCTATAGCGGCCACAGCCAGCGCCGGGCCTACCAGCGGGATGCTGGAAACGGCAGACGCAGCGCCCGATCCGGCCGCCAGGGTGTTAGTGGTGGCCAGCGCCAGGTTAGACGCCGCCACGGCAGAATTAGTCGCTATCTTCTGGGTGCCGGCTGCGACTTCCGCGCCAGCTTCCGCAGTAACGGCGGCGGCTTCCGCAGTCTTTGCCACGGTATGCGCCTGCGTAATGCCGGTAAGCATCTGGATAATGGCTATTACGCCCTTTATGCCGTCCACGATGCTAAAGAAGCCGTCCACGATGCCGGACAGTTTCTGCCAGGCATTGCCGTTACCCTCGATAGCATCGGTTATACCCTCTACGCCGCTGCCTACGTTCTTAAGGCCGCCCCACGTGGAGCGCAGCGCGTCGCCCGCCTTAACGCTGGCCTTTTCGGCTTCTTCGCCGGCGTGCTTGATTGCGTCGGCTTTCTCATTCCACAGGGCTATTTCCTTGTTAATGGCTGCGGCTTCCTGCACGCTGGCCGTTTGCAGCTTTGCTTGCAGTATTTCCAGGTTACCGGAAATGTCGGCCAGGGTGGCGGCGTCGGCTTTCCATATCGGGCCGTGGTCTTCCACGCCTTTGCTGACGTTTTCGGCCACTTCCACGCCCAGGCTGCGGTATTTATCCAGCTGGCTTTCATAGGCCGCGATTTCGCGGTTAATGGCTTCTATGGCGGCTTCGCTGGTGGCTTCTTCCAAACGCTTGCGGGCGTCGGCTACCTGTGCTTCCAGTTGTCCGATAATACCGGACGGCTCCGCAGCGGCGGCGCCTGCGCTGGCTTTCTTGCTGCCACCGGTGCCGGTGGTCTTCCCGGCATTGGCATACTTGCCAGCCAGGGCGTCTATATCCAGGCCGCTGTCGCCGGTGGTCTTAACGTCCACCGTTACTTCGGCTTTCTTGCCACCCAGGCCCAGTATGTTAGACAGCCACTGCCACGCCTGCTTCGCCTTGTCGATAAGCCACTGGAAAGCCTTTACCAGACTTCCCATAATGGCGTCGGCCAGGGGCTTAATAGCGCCCCATACCTGGTTACAGATATTACGGAAGTCTTCGCTATTGTTATACGCGGCCACCAGGGCTGCCACCAGCCCGCCGATAGCGGTAATAACTATGCCGATCGGGTTAGCGGACAGTACCAGGTTTAACACTTTCTGTACAGCCGTCCAGGCTTTGGTAGCTATCGCCACCGTCTTCTGTGCGACGGCAGCGGCGGCCGTGGCCACTTTGTTTTTGATAACCGCAGCCGTGGAGACGGCAAACGCCTTGACGCTTGCGTATACGGTGGTGGTAAGGGTCTTTATACCGGCCGTAAGGGTGGTAATGCTGGAAAGGGCGGTAATCGTGGAAGACGCGATCATAACAAACGGCATAGCGCCGTTAGCCAGGGCGCCCAGCTGTTCTTTAATATCGCCGATCTTGTTAGCTAACTGCGCCTGTTTGCCGCTGTCCGTGGCGGCTAACTGGGCGTTCATATCGCCCACGTTGTTAGTGATAACCTGCGCCAGGACGGCTGCGCGCTCGCTTTCGGTGCCGTATTTCAGTACCTGTGCTTCCGCTTCGCTAAAGGTAATGCCCACGCGGGTAAGGGCCGATACCTGGCCCTGCATAGCCTTGCCCATAAGGTTAGCCACGCTTACCGCGTCGGTGGTGCTGGAATTAACGCCGTGCTGCTGGGCTAACAAATTGTTCATAGCCGGCAGCAGGGTTTCTATGCTGGACTTTTCCTTAAGGAAAGTGGCCACCTGCTGGGCACCGGCCAGCTGCACTTCGTCGCCGATAACGCCCAGTTTCTGCTGCTCACTGGCCAGCTGCTTAATACTGGCTATTTCGTCGTCCGTGGCGCCCATCCTCTGGCGCATAACCGTAGTTAGCTGCGTTTCGGCTATTTCCTGCTGCTGGTAGGACTTCGACAGATCGCCCATAAGGCTTTGAAGCTGGCCAAAGCTGCGCTGCGCAGCATCTATGCCGGTGGCCAGTGCTGCGAAGTTTATTACGTTACCTTTTAGCTGTTTTGCTTCGGATAGGGTGGCTGTAATCGCCTGCTTAAGTCCGTTAGCGTCCTGCGCCAGGGTCTTAAAGCCGTTACCGTCTCCGTCCAGCTTGAAAGTTATAGATATAGTGCTTTTGCCAGCCATTGTTCTAATCCTCTCCTAAGCGGTGTAACAATTCCTTAAAGCGTTGGTGTTTTTGCTCCTTTGTCAGTTCCGGCGCGTCGGCCGTTGAGGTGGCGCGCTTTCGCTTGTTACGATCCCACGGAAGCGGTAGCAATTTTTCCGGGGTCAGTTTCTTTTTGACGTGCGGCTGGATCACAATAGCGGCCAGTATTCGCGTCCGTTCCCATTCGCCCTGCTGTAAGGCTTCCTGCTGCTGGTACCACGCCTTGTTTATGGCTGCAAATTCCTGTGCATACAGGTTGCAGAAGTCGTCGTACGACAGGCCGATACAGCCCAGGGCCAGGCCCAGCAGTTCGTAGATGCCCGCAGGGCTTACGCTTTTGGGTCAGTGCCGGAAGCTTCGCCACCGTTGCCGTCTTGCACCGCAGCGGCCCAGGCGTTCATATCGTCGGGGTCGATGCTGTCTGCAAACTCGATCAGCGATAAGTCAAACTGTTTCTGTTCACGTGCGCAGGCAGACTTAATGCAGCACCACAGGTACGTACACAGTTCCGTAAAGCTGGTGGCGTCCATTTCGGTAATCTCCTTACCGGTCTGCTCCTTAAAGCGCAGCATAGCCCCCATCGTAGGCCGACAGGGGTATGCTTCGCCGTTGATCTTGATTTCGATTTTAGCCATAACGAAACCTGGTTAATTAGGCGTTCTCCGTAATGGCGTTTTCGTCCAGGGTGGTAGGCTCGCCGTCATTTTCCAGCTGGATGCTGTACGTGGCGTCGTCCTGTGCGGGGTCGGTGCGCTCCAGGTTGGCAATTACGAAACTACCTTCCAGGTACGGCTGTTCGTCGCCCTCACGTTCCATACACTTGACGGTAACCGGTTTGCCCTGCTTCCAGGCGGCCAGCAGCTCTTTGAAGCCGCTTTCGGTTTCGTCATAATGTACCAGGCCGTCCGCAGAAATGGAAATGGAAAGCCCGGTAACGGTCTTATTTTTCCACAGGCCGGCAGAAATGGGCGCGGAAGCCTTAGGCTTTACGGCCCGGTCTTTAGTCTCACTGTTAAACGTCGCAGTGTGGCTGGTGCAGTGGCCCACGGCCTTGCCGCCCACGTAAACCAGCATATCGCTACCGTTACAGTAGCCGTTGCGTGCAGTTTTTGCCATTGCTTTATACTGTTTTGTTGTTATACTTTCACGTTGAAGATAAGCTGCTGTACGTAGGCGTCGTCTTGCCAGGCTTCTTCGCTGTCCACCAAAAGGCAGCTGCGCATAGTCAGCGTTTCGTCGTCCGTCTGCATATCGCGTTTATTGTCCAGCGCACCGCGCACGGCTTCGGCCAGTTCCAGGCAGTCGTCGTAATCCGCCGCAAAGCAAATTACTTCCATCTGCACGGTGTCGGCGCCGGGGTTCCCGGTTTTCTGCGGGTTCTGCTCCATCGAAGCGCGCCGGTAAAGGATATACGGCAGTTCGGCTTTGTCAGTGGCCACCGGGTAAACCTTGTTAGTGCGTGCCGTTACTTCGGCACTGTCCAGCAAAAGTTCCCGGATCAGCACACCCGCGCTTAGAGACGTTTTATTTACAGCCATACTTCTTTGCTACTTTTTCGACGTTCTGGATAATTTCGTTATGCAGGTTTTCGGTAACGGTGCCGCTTACCTGGTCTAAGGTCTGGGCCATAAAGCCGTAGCGCTTCATCCTACCGGTATAGTGGCCACTGCGCAAACGGCCTGTCCACTGCCTGGTATGCTTTCCGCCGTTAGACTTAGTACGGCGGTCTTCCGTTCCCAGTTCAGCCCACAGCAGGATAGGTTTTAACTCGCCGCGCCGGTTCTTGTGGAAACCGTACTGCTTCTTTCCTGCTTTGGTACCTACGGTAACACGAAAGCCCGCCTGTTGCTTGAAGACGACTGCACGTACGCCGCTTTCCAGGTCGCGGTCTGTACGGATGCCACTACTGCGCAGGTTGTTTATAGCTGTTTTGCGCACCTGGTTAGCTTCCCTGCGGAAGCCGCCTTTTAGCGCCTTTAACCGCTGCTTTGGCTCCAATTCAGCGAATAACCGCTGCAAATTGCTGTCGTCGTACTGCGCTTCCATATTACCTGCCTGCCGCTACTCATTTACCCGGACGCACACCAAAGTTTTGTAGCCCCTGTCCAGATTAGGGATTATGTTAGTTACCGTGTAAAGCTCGCCGCCCAGCTGCTGCACCCGCCAGTTTTCCTGCACAGGGTGCGCGTCGCGTATGTTATAATCTACGCTGTAGTCCGGGAAATGTTCGCCCACTTCTTCGCTACGCCGGCCGGTGGCTTTTACCCTTTCGGCCCACACGGTGCGGGTGGCTACGTAGGTGGTTTTCTCATTCCCGGAAGCAGTCGTTACCGTCTGCGGTTCCAGCAGCGTAAGCCGATATTTCATACGTCCCGCCTGCATTGCTTAGTCGGTGCTTTTGGTAGTGTCTTCCGCTAACTTTCTAAAGGGCTTGATTAGGGCCTGTAGTGCGTCCGGCACTTCGTGCATTTGCACGCCTGCGACGCTTTCGCGCTGGTTGTACCAGTGGCCCGCCAGCAGCAAAACGGCCTGCTTAAGCTGGGCGGGGTATTCCCCCTTGCCCAGCTCTCGCAGTTCGGCGTCTGTGCGGTTGGTGGCCTGGATAACGTGGGCTTCCGCAGCATCTACGTAATGCTGCATCAGCTCGTCGTCGTCCGCGAAGTCGTCGGCGCGTACGTGCTTTTTGAAAAGGGCCAAACTCACTACAGCCATAATCCTAAACTTTAGTTAGTGCTACGTCGGTAATCCGGTTTACTCTGCCGCGATCTTTCCGAGGATGAAAGCTTCGGGGCGCAGGGTCTTGGTGGCGTAGTCAGTGTTCAGCACAAAGTCTACGCTATCCTTGCGGGCCTGGCTGTACGGATCGACGATGAAGCGAAGCGTACCGAAAAGGCCCATAGGCTGGTAGCCGAAGTCGCCCAGGCCGATATATTCGGTATTGGCGCCGTTGATCGTGTTGGTGGTGTACACCGGCAGACCAAACATACGGCCGTTTTGCAGGATCGGCATAAATACACCCTTTTCGTTGATAGGGGTAATTTCCAGGATCGCTTCGGTGGCCTTGCTCATAACCCAGCAAAGGTGGCTGCCCTCGATGCCGGTAGCAAGTACGGCAGCTTTCATACTCTTAACCAGGGCGGCGGCAATAGCCTTAGGGCTGGTAGCAGCTGCCAGCAGGTTAGGAATATCGACCACGGCGTGGTACTTCTTTTCCTCTTTGGTCTTTTCGCCCTGCTTCGCGGCGACTTCCAGGATGCGGGCAAAGGGGCCTACCAGGTTGGTAGCGCCGTTTACCTTTGTGGTGCCGCACACGACCTTGTTAAGCAGCTGACGCACGGCCTGCGGCATAACGGTACGTACCACCATTTCCAGGATGCCGGCCGACTGGTTCAGCGACTGGTTGGTAACAGGGATAGCGATACCGATACGCTCAGGGGCGGCGGTCAGTTTGCTAAAGTCGATCTTAGTATCGCCCAGGGCTACGCCCTCGCCAGCGATAGAAGCTTCGACGGCTTCGTAGACAGGCCAGACGAAATCGCCAGCCAGGCCGGTAGGCATAGGCAGGCCCACTTTGTCCAAAATGAAGCCCTCTTCCAGCGGCTTCAAAATGTCCTGGACGTTAAGCGGGATAATGCCGCCGGTCTCGACGTCGGCGACCATCATACCTGCAAATTCGCCCTCGCGGACAAAGGTAATTTCGGTCTTCTTGCCGTTCTTGGCGTTCTCGCGGATGATCTTTTCCGCATCGGCCTTTGCGTTGGGGTTCTCGCGCAGATGCTCTGCCGTGGCGGCCTGCATACGCATAGCAAGCAGCTGGTTTTCGCGGGCCAAAGCTTCGTACTCTTTGGTTTCGGCTTCGGTGCGTTCGCGCTGCTCCTGCTCGCAAGCGTCAGCAATAGCGTTGATGCGCTCGCAGTTGGACTGGTACTTGTTCACCAGTTCACGTACGTTTACGGTGTTCTTTTTCATTGCTGAAAAGCGTTTTAGGGGTTAAACTTGTAACTTAGTATTTGCAGCGCGGCGCATTTCGCGCAGCTGCTTTTCTACTTTTTCTTTGTCCACTTTGGGGGCTTCCGGCTGGCCCGGTTTGGCGGCTTCGCGCAGATCGCGGGCAAATTCGCGGGCTTCTACGGAAGTATCCGGGTACGCGGGATCGGCGGCCAGCGTCATATCGTAGACGCCGGTAACGGCCTTAACCGTGTAGGTAATGTAGGCGCGGCCGTCCCTCACTTCCACGGTGCGGCTTACAAAGGCTTCGTCCCAGTAATGGGTCGAAAACATAAAGCTGCACCCGGCCAGATCGCCGCGCTTTACCAGTTCCAGGGCCTTATCTCCGTCGGCGGTGTTAGGGGCTTCAAACTCGAAAGCCACGCCCTTTTCGTCCACGGTGTAAGACAGGGTGCCGGCGCCGTTCTTGGATCGGGCTAAAATCAGCTGCCGATCGTGGAACATAGTAAATTTAATATCGCAGCCGTCCAGCAGTTCTTTGGTAATGGCTTCCGGGGCTATGATTTCCCGCGCTTCTTCGTCTTCGTCGCTCCACAGGGGCGCCGACGGCGTGTTAAACAGGATCGCATAGCCTACGATCGTGCGGCTGGGAGCGCCGCCCTCAGCTTCGCGCACGTGCAGGTCTGCGCAGGTTACGACGACTTCGCGCCGTACCAGTTCGTTTTTATTCTTCTTTTCCATCGTCGGTAACAGGTTTAGCCGGGGCCGGTGCTGCGCCCAGGTCTTTTATGCTTTTGAGGTTAGCGGACACCAGCACGGTATCGCCACCGTCCACGGCGGGTTTGTTTTCTTCGCGCCGCCACTCGTTTACTGTGTACAGGCCGGCCGCGATCGTGTCGGACTGGTACTTTACGCGGCTTTCCAGGTCGCAGGCATACAGGCCGCGCCGGTCAAACTGTATTTTACGCTTACCGTACTGGCTGGCGCTAAACAGCTTTCTTTGCAGTTCGTTTTCGATCTTCCGCAGCAGGGGGTTTAACGTGTTGGAAAGGAAAGCTACGTTAGCCATTTCTGCCGACTTGTAGTTATTGCTGGTGTCGTCGAAAACAAAGGACGGATGCACACCAAAAAAGCGGCAAATATCGCGTACGGTAAACTTCCGGCTTTCCAAAAACTGCATATCAGTAGAGCTAAGCGAAATTTGCTTGAAGTCTACCTGGCCAGGCAGGCTTACTATGCGTTCGCCGCGCTGGAAGCGGTTATCTATCGTTTCGGCGGTCTTCTCCAGTTCTTTGTCCTGGTATTCGCCGAAGCCGCGCACGCTGTTGTCGTTAGAGACGATCCCGCGCACGTTGCCGCCGTTCTGGAAGCGGTTGTAGGTCTCTGCGTCGCCCACTGCCGCTATATCCAGGGTAAGCCGGGCAAAGGTTAGCACGGAAACGCCGCGCTTGCTGTCGTAGGTGCAAAGGTTCTTAAGGTGTATAACTTCGTCTTCATCGTAGCGGCCATAGATGCCGTTTACGGTGTCGCAGATATAGTATACGTCGTTAATCGTGTCGTGGTTCACGGTGCCGCGTCCGCACAGGGCCAGCCGGTCGAAGTCCATAGTAACCGGGCTGTACACAGGCACGATATAGGCGTTACCGTCCAGCAGCACTTCCAGCACCGCTTGCACCCAGAAGTCGAAAGCGTTTGTAGCGTAATCCGGCTGCACGTTCAGCAGGTAAGCCAGGCGGCTGTCCGTGTCTTCCACGTAGATACCGCCTTTCTGGCGCATATACTGCACCGGTAGATTAGCCACACTTTCGGCCAGAAGCTTTGCACACCGGTACACAGTGGCCACGCACAGCGCCGTTTGGCCGCTGTAGGACGGCCACCACGTGCCGCCCTGGCGCGGTGTAAGCGGCTGGTCTGCCGCCGCTTTGTCGGC
>Ga0247608_10005193_pt1 | contig 14184 bp, 21 predicted proteins | sample 176DNAGHGlowgp2_FD_193490 | JGI IMG/M metagenome (GOLD analysis project Ga0247608, IMG submission 193490) | Sheep rumen microbial communities from Palmerston North, Manawatu-Wanganui, New Zealand - 1766 DNA GHGlow gp2 | ecosystem: Host-associated > Mammals > Digestive system > Stomach > Rumen ...
CAGAACAGGTGTTCGAAAAATTTATAGAACATGTGTTCAGAACATACGTTTCGAACATGTGTTCTTTATTCGTTTAGTTTGCCGAAATTGCAAGTAAACAAATGTTCGAATAATTGTTCATATTTGGTTCATATTTAATTTACACAATATTCACTGGATTTTTTATGCAATAAGGTGTATTATAATAATGTAAAGAAAAGGAACACACCAAACGAAAGGAAGGCATAACAATGGCAAGCAAAAAAGTAAAAAAGATGACTACCAAAGAGTTCAAGAGGGTTTTTACGGAGTGTTATGGAGATTTTGATGTCTGGGGCTATGATGGTGTGCTTAACTTGATAGCCATGGCTCTTACATATAAGATAGAGGGTTATGAGCGTAGGCATTCTGAACCACATGTAACCGCCTTGATAAACATGGAATCGGAAAGACGTAAAAAAATTTGGGATTATTTAGAAGCTAATGGTTTTTGGGAGCATTAACCCACAACAGCATACAGGGCGGTGCAAGTCCGCCCATGGGTTTTACCGCAATAGGGCGGTACAATTTCAAAAAGGAAGGTGGAAACATGAGAAGTTATCGAATTATTAAGAGAAGCACTAAAAAAGGTCAGCAGTTATGCGAATTTGCACACCGTTATTTAGGTAGGAGTTTGAGGGATGTTTATGGCTCATGGTCGCAAGAAAAGGAAGACGAATATAACAAGTGTTTAGCAGAATACCTTGAAACGCCAGACCATCAAGCCTTTGGCATATGCGGTGCTAATTCTTGGATGTTTTCGGTATCATGGCTAGGGCGTTATGAGGGCATGAATGCTTTATATTACATAACGAAGTGTAACAACTATGTGATATTACTTGATGAATAACCCTAACAGCATACAGGGCGGTGCAAGTCCGCCCAAGGGTTTTACCGCAATAGGGCGGTGCAATTTCAAAAGAAAAGGAGAAAAAAGCAATGGCAAAACAGAGAACAATCACAAGGACAATCGAGAAGACACAGGCGGAAGTCTTCATGCTGGACTTGACCACAGGGGAAACAAGCACAATCGTTGTAGCAATTACAGGGAGCACAGCCGACGCCGATTTGTTAGAGGTTGCAAAGAGTGCTGAAACTGAAACCAGCAAAGTGGTAGCCGTGAAACCCGATACCAAGGTCACAACCACCAGATTGTATGAAATGAGCGAGAGTGATTTTATTCAGTACAGTGTAGACATTGGAGAGGGTCGCAAGTAAATCAATTATAAGGGCGGGCGGTAGGGAATTAAAAGGTGACAATATGCTATACATCAAGGGAAACGAGAAAATCAGAACACAGGGCAACAACAAAATAGATGACAACAGCATAACAATGGCAAGGTCATTTACCTATACAGGCAAGCCAAAGGACAAAACAATTTATTTCAAGCCTTTAGGAAATGGCAAGTATAAAATTATAGAGAGGTATTAACAGATGAGAGATACTAATAGATTAACTTATGAGTGTTATAATTATCTAGAAATGAAAGGCGATATCCAGAATAAATACATAAGTTTTGTAATTAACTGTGAATATGGTGTATATGAACTGGCAAAAAGAATAAGGGAAGATGTAGAAGAAAAAATAAATACAGCAATACAAAATATAGATGATGACTTTATAGCAAGTTTATTACACCCAATGTCATACGAAATAGATTTTGTAGAAATAGCCACAGATATTTTTCATAAAGCACAAAACTATATTTGAAGGGAGAAAAAATTATGAACAGACCAAACATGATTTTTGGAGCATTTTATATCTTAAACATGTTTCACATTCCATCCGAACCAATCACACCACAGGACATTGTAGACTTGCAAATGAATGATGAACATTTAGCCGACGTTATGGTGTTGGTAACAAGCGACATTCAAAGTGTTAGAGATACCGTAAAGGACATGCCAATAAATGATTTTAAGTCCGAAGCATACCAAACTAAAATAGGCTGTTTGGAAAAAGGTATCAGAATGATTGTAAATGGTTTTGACGATGACATTTATCGCTCATTGAATAGCAAAAAATCATGCCTGTTATGGAATGTCACAAGCAGAAACCAGACTATAAGAATCCTTAATTACTACATGGCATTATTTATAGACGTAATAATACCCACATTAAAAGATGAATGGAAGGTGGAAAAATGAAGATATTAACCAAGGAAAAAATAGAAACTGTTATGAATTCCAACAAAGTAGACTCCAAAGGTAGACCTTCGGGAGAGATAATCTACGGAGCAGATGGTTTTGGGCATACATTTGTTATCCTTCCAGAGTACGATTTGTTAGAAAGAATAACAGATGATATGAAACTGAATCATACTCGTTTTGCTGTTTACATAGAAATAGGCACATGTTTCCACCAAAGGATAACGCCATTTTATGATAACTATGGTTATGCTGTTTATAGAATGAAACAAATAATAGATAATTTTCAAAGACATTATGGAGAAAAGGATATAAAAGAATAAAATAACTAATGCTTTTATTGAAAAAAGTATTGCAAAAATCGAACAGATGTGCTATTCTATAATTATCCCAAGTTTCTATCTTCGTTCGTTTTACACCAGCGATAGCAACGGCTATCATAACAAGGCTTTAAAACCTTGGCTGGTTTGCCCGATAAGGGTTGAACAAAAATAATTCCAAAAGGAATAGAAAGGAGAACGCAATGGCAAGAGTACCCGTAGTATCAAGAACAATCGTATCGACCAAGGCTAATGTGCTTTTCGTAAACACAACCAATGGCGAAACAGAAAACAAAGATGTTGTTGTACCGAGAACTTACAAAGACAACGAGAAACTACTCAAGGCAATAGCAAAGACCATGGATGAGAATACCATTTACAAGCCTGTTCATGTAGTTTCCAGCGAAGTTGTAAAGAATCGCTATGTGATAAGTGAGAGTGACTTCATCAAGTACGCAACTATTTCACAGTAATTAAGAAAAGGAGAAAAAAATGGCATCAAAGAAAACAACAGAAAACACAACAGCAAATTACAAGGTAGACATTATTGATTGTAGCAAGTCAGATTTGACAGGCAAGGAGCGTATTCAGTTAAAGGATATGTCCGACGCTATCAAACTTGACAAGGCAACAAGGGATTCAGAGATTCTCATTGATGTTGACTTCTATGCAATAGCACAGATTCATAATGAAAATTCAGATGATAAGGACTACAACACCTACATCATAGTAAGCAAAGACGGCCAGCGCTACACAACAGGTAGTTCTACATTCTGGTCTTCATTTATGAACATCTATTCAGAAATGGTAAACACCGATGAGGAATGGCAGTTAAAAGTGTACCAGTTACCTTCCAGACAGAGAGAAGGAAAGAACTTTATAACTTGTTCAGTAGTTTGATTCACGTACCATTTTCGATTACATTATGGGTGTAAGGTTATAAACCTTGCACCCTTATTCTAACAAAGGAGATAAGTGACTATGGGTTTTTTTAATAAGTTTTCATCATTCGTTAAGGGATTATTTACCAACAAACAAAAAGATATCATTGATGATTTTACAGAGCAAGAAGATTTTACGGATTACGAAGATACAACTTTTGATGAGAATGATTATACAAATTATGCAGACCAAGAAGAAATATATTTACAAAGAATACGAGAAATTATAGATAGTATAAAAGATTCACACCCACAAGCAGGCAGATGGTTTGAACAATTATTAAATGAACAAATTGAAATATATGGAGCAAAAGCAGTAGCCGAAGGGTTGGATTCTGTTGAACCATCAGAACTCGAAATGTTGGTTATCATTGCATATTATAAACCAGAATCACCAGAAGGACAATCAGCACTTACTAAATTGTTTATGATAATCACAAGTGAAGCACCTTCTATGGATGACTTAAAAAACATGGAAGAAATGGTATACAACGATAGTAGTTGGAGTTAAATAATGGCGACAGAGCGCACATATAAAATACTATCGTGCGATTTTGAAACCACAGTATATGACAATCAGACATACACAGAAGTTTGGGCAAGTGCCGTAGTTGAACTTAACACAGAAGACGTAAAAGTTTTTCATTCTATACAAGAAACATGGGAATATTTTAAGAGCCTTAAAGCAAATCTAATATGTTATTATCATAATCTAAAATTTGACGGAAACTTCTGGTTAAGTTATTTAATGAATGACTTAAAATTTGAACAGGCTTCATACTCAACAGGTCCAACAGTATTCAATATAGAATTTTATCGTAGTTCCCAAATGAAGAACAACACATTTTCATATTGTATATCTGATATGGGTCAATGGTATTCTATCACAATAAAGCACGACAGACATATAATTGAATTAAGAGATTCCTTGAAGTTATTACCATTCAGTTTGAGAGAAATAGGCAAAGCGTTCAAGACCAAGCATCAAAAATTAGAAATGGAATACAAAGGTTTTAGATATGCTGGATGTGAGATAACAGATACAGAAATGGAATACATTAAGAATGATGTGTTAGTCCTAAAAGAAGCACTTGAAATGATGTATGACAAGGGGCATAACAAATTGACAATAGGCGCATGTTGCCTGTCTGATTTTAAGAAAAACATTCCCAAGGATGAATACGAAGTATTATTTCCAGATGTTTCAGAAATGTATCTTGACAAGCACACTTACGGGAACTCAAATGTAGATGAATATATTCGTCAATCTTATAAGGGTGGATGGTGTTATTTGGTAAAAGGCAAAGAGAATATAATATTTCAGAATGGAGTTACAGCAGATGTGAACAGTCTATATCCAAGTATGATGCATAGCATGAGTGGCAACTATTATCCAGTAGGTAGACCGCATTTCTGGATAGGGAATAAGATACCAGATGAAGCAACCAAGTTTAACAGATATTATTTCATTCGGATTAAAACCAGATTTTATTTGAAGCCAGATAAGTTACCATTTATACAAGTCAAACATTCATGGTTGTATAAGAGCACAGAAATGTTAGAAACATCAGATGTTTATAACAAAAAAGATGGTAAATATTATCGCTTCATTAAGAACTTCGATGGTGAGATAGTACCTACAAGAGTAGAACTTACACTTACTTGCACAGATTATATTTTATTCAGAGAGCATTATAATGTAGAAGAATTTGAAATAATATCTGGATGCTGGTTCAATACAGAGATAGGATTGTTTGATGATTATATAAATTATTGGGCAGACATAAAGATGAAAAGCAAAGGTGCTATGAGAACTTTGGCAAAACTATTCTTAAATAATTTGTATGGAAAACTGGCAAGTAGCAAGAATAGTTCTTTCAAGTATTCATACCTAAAAGATGATGGGAGTGTTGGGTTTTATACCATCCTTCAAGAAAACAAAAAGGCTGGTTATATTCCTATCGGTTCAGCAATAACAAGTTACGCAAGAAATTTCACAATAAGAACAGCACAGGCAAACTACCACGGCAAAGACAAGGCTGGATTTATTTACGCAGACACAGACAGTATACATTGTAACATCAAGCCAGAAGAATTAGTAAACGTTCCAATACATGAAACACAGTTTTGTCATTGGAAACTTGAAAGTTATTGGGATGAAGCAATCTTTGTAAGACAAAAGACATACATAGAACACATCACCCACGAAGACCAAGAAAAAATAGACAACCCTTACTACAATATAAAGTGTGCTGGAATGCCAGAAAGATGTAAGAATTTATTTAATCTATCTATGCAAGGTTATGAACCGAAAGAAGGTGACGATTTTAATGAAGAAGCATTAGAGTTTTTAAAAACCAAGCGCACAATAAAAGATTTTAAGGTTGGTCTGGTTATTAAGAAAAACAAATTAGTTCCAAGAAGAATAAAAGGCGGAGTACTATTGACAGAAACGGATTATGAATTAAGGTGGTAAACAATGAAAGAAACTATATTAAGAGTACAATTTTTGTCTGGAAGGATATATTATTTTACAGTAGAGTATTTCAAGATTCATAAAAATTATTTATTGTTTGAAAGTGAAGGAAAAATATTTGAAATAGCGTTGTCACAAATCGAGAGTTTTTCAATAAAGGGATTAAAGTGAGGTATAAATAATGATGGATTCTTCAACCTATAATTTTGATAATATTTCCAAAGAAATAGATAAATTTGTTCTTTTTCAGTTAGAACAACAAGATTTGATACTTGCAGATATTATCCAAAATTATGATTTTATTGTTGGTTCAATAGAATGTAAGCACAGGCTGATGAAAATATTACCAGAAGGTGCTAATATTATATATTCACGTTATATTGAAAGTCCAACAATGATTTATGCAATCAAAAAGTTTGATATAGAGGATTTATTGTGAAGGAGTTGAAAAAAATGAAGAATGATATTTATTGGTATCTTTACAATTTAATATGTGTGTTTGTTATATATTTTTTATATCGTTTTGTATGTGAATATGGCGGATTTTAATAATGAAAGCGAGGGATAAGAAATGCCACATAGTTTAAGAGTTAAGATAAAAAATTTGCGGTACAAGGGAATTATTACAGACAAGGATTGTGACCGACTTTGCAAGGCGCTTGATAATGAGAATGTTCTTGACAAGATAAAAACCGAGATAAAACAAACTGCGAAAGATTGTGCTATTTATTATGATTATGGGCGTATGTATGGCTTGTGTATAGCATTTGATATTATTGAAAAGTATATGACAGAATATGAAAATAAAGAAAACCACTCCAAATAAATGGGGTGGTCTTCCTTTTGTATATCTGTAACACTTGGTAATCACAGGCGGTTTGCAACTCCGATAAATTATACGTGGTAGTATATTTCAACCATGCACCCACGCAAATCAAGTAATTAAACAAGTGCAGATACCTAATAAGATATCATCTTCATTACTGCTTCTTTGCTTCTTAAATCCTTAAATCTGAAACAGCCCTTATCAAAATAGAAACGCATTAAATCTACAAAAATCTTATTTGCTTTAAGCATTACATAATTTATATTATGATCTTCTGTCGTAACAGCAAGTTTATGTGGATAAGATATATCTGGTTTATCGTCACAGTATATCACACCTTCACCAGCATATTGTCTTATTCCGAACTCCGAACCATTATATCTTATAGTTGCTAAATATTTTCCATTACCTTTTGGCTTTTCTATAAATGCATCATTATCATTAAGATATACACCTTGCTGACTATATACAGCGTAGTCATCATCAGCGAAAGCACGATTAAAAGCACTTTCGGATTGTGCCAGACTTGCCGATTCATTAAATCCCTGTTCCAGCACCCAGCCATGACCCTTTAAGAATTTAGTATCTTTCTTTAATCGGCTGGATATATTCAACTTTACGTAATAAGGATTTATTATTGATATCGGGTTCGCAATCATATACACAGGAACACGCCTATACTGCTGTCCTTGCCCTCTTGCAATAGACACATGAATAGATTGAAACTTTGAAACTTCTTTATCACAGTAAGTATTAGTTTCACTTTGGAACTCGTCAAATACCATGCTTTCAACATCCGAGAACAAATGCGATATCTTTTTTATAGCATCAGCCTTATTAAGAGGAATAGCATATCCACAAGGTTTCCCCTTCTCGTCACCATATCTTCTGTCATATAAAAATAATTCAGAGTAAACACCCTTGGCACGTTTTTCAGCCTTTAGTATATAATCCTCAAAGAAAAGACTTTGAATATCCTTGAAGAATTTATCAGCTACATCATCCAGTTCATATCCAAATCTATACAGCAACGCAAATTTAGCACCAGACTTTAAGAAGCGATTAACCACCATTCTATTGAAGTAAGTGGTTTTACCGCCAGTCCTGTTAGTAGTTACCATATAAATTTCTGGCTGTTTTCCGTCGATATCGGAAAGCGATAATAATTTAGTGCCGTCGTAATATTTGCCCATACTTTTATTATAAACTTGCCACTTGCAAATGTCAATCGAATATGCTATAATAGACAATAAAAAGATTTTTTACAAGGGAGAAGCGAACATGGATATCACAACACTCACACAACTCATTGGAACACTTGGGTTTCCTATTTTTTGTTCCGTAATTCTTTTTATCAGACTTGAAAAAGAAGAAGAAAATCACAAAGAAGAAATGAACAAAATTACTGAAAGCCTTAACAACAATACAATGGCATTGATAAAATTAAGTGAGAAATTGGAGAGTTAAAAATGCTTCAAGGTTGCGACATATCACATTGGAATAGCATAAATAAAGTATTAAAAGATGAACAGGATTTTGTTATCTTTAAGGCAACAGAAGGTGTTAAGTATGTAGATAAGAAAATGTTATCACATTATCAAACATATACAGGCTTGCCATTTATATACCCTTCTACTAAATTATATGGCTTCTATCATTATGCCAGACCCGAAAAGAATCAGCCAGTAGAAGAAGCAGATTTATTCCTAAAAACAATAGCAACACATATAGGAAACTGTATCATGGCTTTAGATGTTGAAGGTGTCGCATTAAATTATATTCCTTGGGCGAAAATGTGGCTGGATTATGTATATAAGAAAACAGGAATAAAACCTCTTATTTATATACAGGGTAGTGCAACAAATAAAATCCAGATGATAAAAGATAGTGGTTATGGATTATGGGTTGCACATTATACCAAGGAATTAAAGAAACCTAACATTGGCGTTTATCCTTTCTATGCGTTATGGCAATACACCAGCAAACCTTATGATAGAGATTTTTTCAATGGAAATGAAGAACAATTCAAGAAGTATTGTAGGGGTTAAAAATGTCTTGGAATGCTAAACCAAAAGGCGGTTATGCCTATGATTCAAATGAAGCGAAAGAAAACTACACAGAGATTTATAACGCACTTTCGTCTTCATGGTCTTTATCAGCGGTTTGCGGTGCTATTGGCAATATGTGGGGAGAGAGCGGATTCAATCCGTGGCGTTGGCAAGGTGATAAGGTTAAGACTAATTTAGGATATGGGTTAGCACAATTCACACCAGCAAGTGATTATTTTAATATAGGCGGTTCTTATCCTAATTATTCACCAAACATGAGTGTGGCAACACAGACAACAGGTTCAACACCTGCCGATGGATATGCACAATGTAAAGTGCTTGAAAATGACGCTTTAGGTAAATGGATAAATAGAAGTAATTATTGTCCGTTCCTTAACATATCTTCCACAGCAAATTTGAATAATTACAAAGCATTAGGAGATAGCGATTTATATTTAGCAACAGTTTCTTTTCTTTTTCATTATGAAGGAAACAAAGTAGTATTATATGGCAACACAAACGCCAAACAAAAAATGGCTGATGACAGATATTGGTATGCGTATTATGCGTTTCAATATTTACAAGGAACAACACCATCACCAACACCACCACCAACACCACCATCACCAACACCACCACCACTAATAACAAAAAAGAATATGCCTGTTTATATGATGTGTAGAAAAATATAAGGAGATTCAAAGATGGTAAAGTCTAAAGATGAAATTATGAGTGCCATCAAGACCAGATATGCTGATGATAATTCTGATGAAGTAATATCATTTATCGAAGACGTTAGCGACACGCTTGATGACTACGAAAAAAAGACTTCTTCCGCTGATGATTGGGAAACCAAATACAACGAACTTGATGCTTCTTGGCGACAGAAGTATAAGGACAGATTCTTTGAAAAATCAGAAGATTTGAAAGATGATATTGACAAAGAATTTGACGACGATAAGGGAATTGTAGAAGAATCAGAGAAGAAAACTTACGATGATTTGTTTGAAGTAAAGGAGTAAAATAAAATGGCACATAGAATTGCTAATACAGTTTTGAATGCGTCCAGTATGGACATAATGAATGTTATAAGACAGAATGCGTCTTATGAATATCAGAGTGCAGTTCCTGTTGTTGAACAGGCTACCGATATTCCGAAGGTTGGTGAGATAATTTATGGTACACCCGCATTCTCAAATCAGTTCCTTAATGCACTTATCAATAGGATTGCAATAGTCCGTTTGCAGAGTGCCACATTCAACAATCCTTATGCAAGAATGAAGAAGGGTTATCTTGAATATGGCGAAACTGTTGAGGATATTTTTGTTGGTATTGCAAAAGCAGTAGAGTTTGACCCCGATAAGGCAAGCGCAAGGGAGTTTAAGAGAACTTATCCCGATGTTAAGTCAGCATTCCATGCTATGAACTGGCGTGTGATGTACCCTGTCACAATACAGGATGATGATTTAAGACAGGCCTTTCTTTCTATTGATGGTGTAACAGACCTTATCGCAAAGATAATCGAACAGGTTTATACTGGTGCAGAGTATGACGAGTTTCTTCTTTTCAAATATCTTCTGATTAAGGCTGTATCTCATGGAAATATTAAGCCTATTGCTATAAGTGGTACAGATAGCGTTAAGGATAGTGCTGTTAAGTTTAGAGGAACTTCAAATCTACTTGAGTTTATGTCAAGTAATTATACTGTCGCTGGTGTAAAAACTAATACACCTAAAAGCAGACAGGTAATTTTCATGGATGCTAATTACAATGCGCTGTTTGACGTTGAAGTGCTTGCAAGCGCATTCAATATGGAGAAGGCTGATTTCATGGGTAGCCTGTATCTTATTGATGATTTTACTTCTTTTGACAATGAGAGATTTGACGTTATAAGAGCGGAGAGTGATGGTATCGAGGAAGTTACGGCTGATGAACTTGCACTTATGGGTAAGGTTAAGGCTATAATGCTTGATGAAAACTGGTTTCAGATTTATGACAATCTCACCAAGATGACAGAGAAGTATGTGTCAAGTGGTCTGTATTGGAATTACTTCTATCATACATGGAAGACAGTTTCATTTAGTCCGTTTGCAAATGCTGTATCATTCGTGGATAATAGTGCTTCAATTTCACTTCCTCTTTCGGTTACTGGTAAGATTGCAACCAAAGATGTTTCTAATGCTGGTACTGTATTTACAGTTATTCCCCAGTTCAGCGACCCTTCACTTGCAGAGCAGAATTTCAGATTCCATCAGACCAGTACGCTTACTGTTGCTGGTATTGGTGTTCATCCTTATGGTGGTGTGCTTGTTCCACATTCAGAAGAGGGAGAGAATATTACGCTTGAGGGTGATATCAATGGTACGAAGTATGTTGCTGGTTCAGCAATTAAGGCTTCAACGCTTGATGTTGGTGATACTGTAACACTTGCAAAGCAGTAAACCTCCTCCATTTCATTTATTGTGGGTGGTAGCATATTATGTGTTGCCACTCACATATACTTTATTAAAGGAGATAAAAATGGCTTATATAGTACCCGATGCGGTAGTTGAATTATTTAGCGATATAAGTTTAGATAGTGGATATGAGAACACATTGTACTTTGCCGATACGTCGAGTAAAGATACTTATTTTACAAACTTATATGCGACTAAAGGGTTGGGAAGATTTACCGATTTAAGTTATAATAGAGAACAGCGTGGTTATATAAGATTAGGTATGACAAGGGCAACAGCAATAAATGCTACTTATATGAGATTTAAGAATACATCTTTTGAAAATAAGTGGTTTTATGCTTTTGTTCTTAATGCTGAATATATTAACAATGGCTGTACCGAGATTCATTTTGCACTTGATGTTATGATGACTTGGATGGGTTCATTTACCCTTGGACAATGTTTTATTGAAAGACAACACGTACTTAATGATTCTATTGGCGCTAATATTGCAGAGGAAGGGTTAGGGTTAGGAGATTATGTTATAGAAGACACTTTTTCTTTTAATGACTATGACCCTGTTGATTCGGCAATTATAATAGTATATGCTGATGACCAAAATGCTGGTGGCTATATGTCAAATATTTATAGTGGATGTGCTTTAAAAGTATGTCACCCGACAGCCACAGATAAAGCAAGCGTTGAAGCAACACAATTCTTACAAGATATGATTGACAATAATAAGATAGATAGTGTTGTTGGCATTTATATGTTACCCGATAATTGGGCTAATAATGCAGAACAGAATCCAGAACTTGTGCATTATGGTCAATTTTCAGTTAATAAACCTTACCATGATATATGCGGATATATTCCTAAAAATAAGAAACTATTTACATATCCCTATAAATATCTGGAAATTACAAATAATGTTGGTTCATCACAAGAGTTTGCTTATGAATATTTTAATGGGTTGCCACCTACGCCAGATTTAAGTGGTGCTTGTCAATTTAGATTATATTATTCTGTCGGTGCTAATTGTGATGTTGCACTTGTTCCTGTGTATTATAACATGCACAGCAATACACAAACAGAAGGTTTACAGAATTGGAGTAAGAGGTTGGGTACTGATGCCTACCCTGAAGCAAGTTTTGCTATTGACAGTTACAGAGCATATAGAGCACAGAAAAATGCTTCTATTGATTATAGAGTTAATAGAGCGCAAAGCGTAGGTAATTTTACTGGCGGTATAGCATCTTCAACGGGCGATATATTTAATACGCATCAAGGCAAAGGGCTTTTGATAAATAGAAATACACAAAGAAAAATAGCAAATACCTTAAATGCTGGAATGGAATCAGTGTTAAAAAATTTAGCACTTGGGCCAATATATAGTAATCCATTGATAGCAAACGCTGTTGGAACTGCTGGCACGTATATTGCTGAAAGTGGCGGAATAAAAAATGCACTAACAGATATTGCTGATATCTTAATAACGAATAATTCTGTAAAACGTGAGCCAGATATTTTACAGGGTAGTGCAACACCTAATGCTATGTGGGGTCTTGGTGAAATGAAATATCTTGCAAATAGAAAGTCTATTACAAAGAACTATGCTATGATGATAGATGATTTCTTTACAATGTTTGGATATGCCGTAAGACAAATAGGTGTTCCAAATATGAATGCAAGACCTTATTTCACTTATGTTAAAACTGTTGGATGTATAGCACATGGTGATATGCCAAGCGACCACGCCAGAAAAATAGAAGAAGTAATGGATAGTGGCGTAAGATTCTGGAAGTCTGTTGACAATATTGGCAATTATAACTTAAATAATGCACCAGTATAAGAGGTTAAGATTATGGGAAGAATATCAAAATTTGTTTCTAATTTTATAGAAAGTGCAACACTAAATAATCAGACATATCTATATTATTACGATAAGATTAAGTCTTTATCAATGACTATGTTTGAATGGAAAAATTTACCAGAATCCATTGATGAAAGATTTCTGGAATTGACACTATTTGAGGATGGACAGGCTGTATTCTTCAAAGATGAAGTAATGGGTTTCCTTGCGTTGCAATGCACAATCGCTGGAAAGTTTAATGTTTATCGTATACCTATGGGGCGTAGGGCATTCGCTATAAATGGTTATAATCGCAATCTTTCTGAAAAGGATAGTGTTATAATTTATAATAACTATTTGCATACTAACCAAGAAAGAACAACCAAGTTGTATGCCAGACGTTTATATAATTATGACAGAATATGCGATATAAATGTTAATGCACAGAAAACGCCTACTTTGATTCTATGTGACGAACAGCAGAGATTGACACTTAAAAACCTTTATATGAAGTATGACGGCAATGAGCCTGTTATATACGGTGACAAAAATCTTGACCTTAATGCTGTTAAAACATTGAAGACCGATGCACCTTATGTTGCTGATAAGATTTATATGTTAAAGGTTCAGTATTGGAATGAACTTCTTACCGACCTTGGTATATCAAATCTCAATATCCAGAAGAAAGAAAGACTTGTTTCTGATGAAGTTATCCGTTCAATGGGTGGAACGATAGCAAGCAGATATTCAAGACTTCAAATGAGAAGACAGGCTTGTGACCAGATAAATGCTATGTTTGGTCTGGACATAAGTGTTGACTATCGTGATGACTTCCGTGAAGCAGATGATGAAACAATGTTTGAAGGTGACAGCGGAGAAAAAGGCAAAGCAGAAGATATGGTTATTGACTTACGGACTGATTAAGGAGTATAATAAGATATGAGTACATATACCACCGAATTAAGATATATATGTGAAGAACTTGCTGGACTTGATAAATCAACAGATTATCCAGATGTTAATTCTATTATAACTGTTGCAAGACCAAAGATATTTAATTTCAATTATCCCATATTTGACGAGAATTATAAGTCAGTTCTGGAGCATAAAATTTTGAAGC
>Ga0247608_10005198_pt1 | contig 14168 bp, 20 predicted proteins | sample 176DNAGHGlowgp2_FD_193490 | JGI IMG/M metagenome (GOLD analysis project Ga0247608, IMG submission 193490) | Sheep rumen microbial communities from Palmerston North, Manawatu-Wanganui, New Zealand - 1766 DNA GHGlow gp2 | ecosystem: Host-associated > Mammals > Digestive system > Stomach > Rumen ...
CGTCGTTAGAATATAGACCACACCGCCCCGCACGATCTTCCCCTATCGCGCCGGGTGATTCGCTGGACATCAAAAAAGGACCGCTTAACGCGATCCTTAATTGATCTACATTAACAAGTTGTCGGCAATACAACTGCATTTCCTGCGAGTATTGAAAGATATACCGGATTGGCAATGTTATTGAATTTATTGCTCATGCAGGGATAAGCCCTAATTGTTCCATCATCATTTAAAACTCTTAACATAACAGGTTCTGAATGATAACCATCGCTATCAGACCAAGTAAGTTTTGCCTGAACATTTATGGAAGATAATGAAGCATCACTTTGACATCGCCAATATACCGGCGTTTTCGTTCCGATATTGAATAATGCATCATAACCGAGTGTAGCGCCGGGTGCAAATGCAAGATCTGCATCAGACCATGCAACTTCAATCATGTTGTTTGTTCTGTTTTCTTTGAATTTTAAAGTACCGCTTGAAAACAATGCACTATTTAAAGTAACGGTTGTTTCTTCCTGCGCTCTTCCGTTTGTTGCAAAATTACCGCCTGTAATAAATGAAGCAATACCATAGGCAATTTGATAATTACCGACTGATGTAGGATGTGTTCCGTCACCCTGGAAGACTCTGTAATCATGCATAGCCATTATTGCATTATCTATAACACCGAAGCCATAAACACCAAGGTTGTTATATGCAGCATAAGATACATTTCTAATATTTGTCATTGTTGCTTTGTCTGTATTCCATCCAATCATACCGGCAACAAGTTTTGCATTTGGATATGTATTGCGTGCATAAGTTGCAAAATCTTCAGCACCCTGATAAACATTTGATATAGTTCCTGCGGCATCATTTACACCGCCGCAAACAACAATCAAGCCAATTGCTTCCTTATCGGGGACAGTTCCTTCAAGACCTTCAAGCAATGATCTGAATGACGGTCTGCCGTTTAATCCCTTAAAGGATGCACCGCCATAAGCATTAACCCAAAAATCTGTATTTTCAGTCAATCCAAGCATTTCGCCAACAAGGTAAGGATAAGCAGTACCGGCAGCAGTTGTTGTCTGTGCATAACTGTCACCAATAAATATAATTTTTCTATTCATGAATGCATCAAGCTTATCATCAATCTGTTCAACTACATCACTGTAATCAATAACTTTAATCCAATAATCTGTATTGGAAATATCAATTCCTGCAGGAACCGGTTGAAGTGATAAATATGATGTACCATCATTCAATGATACAAGATCATATTTTGCATATTGTTCAGCTATTGACCATAAACCGGCATAATGGATTGTGTTGAGTGCTTCAAAGGTATTCATTTCAATGCCAAGTTCTTTGATTTTTGATAAGATCCAATCAAGGTTTAATTCATGAAAGTCTGTATAAGGATATTTATTAAACATCTTTCTACCCCCTTAAATTAAAAATACGGACAGATAATAATTATCTGAAGAATAATTTGAAGTTGAACCACCTGAAATGGTGATTGTGTAAATCTTTGTGCTTGCGTTGTATGCAATGTTGGTTACATTGTCAAGCTGCACAATGTCAAAGCTTGTTTTGCTTTTGATAATAACAGTCATGTTTTATACCCCCTTAATAAGTGTATATTGTTAGTTCCTGCAAAAACAGATTTGCAATTTCATCATATATATTGAAGCGGGAAACATCAATTTCTTCAAGAACCATGCTTTGTGTAGTTTTTACACCAATATTGCCATGAATTCTGCCTGAATGAATACCATTTGAAATATCATTTCCCTGCATTGAATCAATTGAGTCTGTCTTTGTTTCGCCTTTTGCATCAGTTGTTCCAAGTGAATTATTTACACCCTTTGATGTAGTATCTGACTTATCATGGGGTGAATAATCGGTTGTATCATACGCACTTCTTTTATTGGTGTTGTTGCCTTCACCAGATGAAACGGATGCATCTGATGCAACTGCGGTTTCACTTCTTTGTGTGCCTTCCGAATGAATTGAATCATTTTGTGTTTTCTTTGAATTGGCATCTGTCCAATCTTCAATACGATCATAATTTTCAATCGGATTGTATTCTTTGCCAAGCACAGAAATCCATCTTTCCATTGTGCGCTGCCATTTGCTTGACCATCTGCCGATTGCATCCTTCATAAAGTCAAAATCTGAATATAATGCTTCAAATTCACCGCCATTAAGAAGAATTGTATCAATCAAAAGTGAATTATCAATGCCTGCAGGTGTTGAAAGATTGGCAAAAAGGGTGTTATCCCAATTATACATTCCTATCAGTGTCAGTTTCGCTGCTGCCATCTTCTTCACCCCTTTCTATATTATAACGAAGTTCAACCGTCAACTTATCTTTCCCGGTAAAACCAAGAAATTCATTGCAGATTTCCATTGTTCGCGTTAATTCATCAAACCATATGATGGAACGCGCAGTAGAATCAATCTGTCTTGATTCTGCTTCAGATGTGACCATCCTTTCTTTCTTCTCATAGGGGATTGTCGGTATACCAACTTCACAATCAAAGTTGTTAAGTATCGTCTGAAAGTCTTTCAATAAATCAGTAATGATATATGATTGTTTCAAATTATCGCGGAATAAAGCCTGCCAAGGAACATCTTTATCAGTAGGATCATTTGCAAGCTTTGAATCAAAGAACACTGCAGGTTCACCGCGTGAAATTTTATCAAACAGTTTTTTCAAAACTTCTGATGCAGCTTTATTCTTTGCACCGACAATATAAGCAAACTTTGTGTTTATAATTGCTGTATTTATTGCACAATCCATTGCAGCAAGCTTTTCCGAATAATAATTTATAATATCAAAAACACCATAAAAATCAGGTGTTAATTTAAGAAGTTGCGTATCTTTTCCAATTTCAAATTCCTGTTCATTCTTTCCTTGTGCATTCACAGGAAGTGCAGGATTTGAAAGTAAAACTTTTGTAGGTTCATAGTAAAAATTGTAACCGCTTGCAGTTACCGGATTAAAACACTTGCCAAGTGTCGGTAAATCAAAAACACCTGCAAACCCGTAAGCAAACAAAGACCAATACAAAAGATTTTTGTGTTCATTCCATATTTTAGGTGTACCAATAATCAAAGTAGAACATGCGCGCTGGAATAATGACCTTTGCCAATATCTGAAAACAACATTGTTGTATGCTTTGACAGGTGATGGAAAATAGGAACCGGCACTGACATTTATTTCTTCATAATTTAGTGGTAAATAACCGCGAAGATTAAGCGCTTCCATTGCATACCTTCCTTTCATAAGATTTGCCCCGGGGCATTATGCACACCCCGGGACATAGGGAATCGAAAAGGAAACATCAACCCATATAGAGAAGAATTCCGTTTTCAGTAAAGTCATTGATAGCATTCTTTGCGAAATGCCACCACATGTTGCGGTATCTCTTGCGTGCTTCAATGGGTGTTGAATATGCGGAATCAAGCTGATAATCAACCATCAATGCATCTTCATCATAAAGAACACCAAGAACATTATTAAGCGCAACATTTGTTCCTGCTATCTGCTGAGTAGGATCTGATACATCAGGGATTGCAGGTGTAACATCAATTGCCATTGGAACATTTTCATTTTGCCAATAATCAACACCTTCAAAGTTTTCAACTTTGAGATATTCAGGATTGAAGATTGAAGGCATAACAGTTGCTTCTGCTTTAATCCAGAAAGGTTTGTAGAGAATAAGCTTCTGTCTGTCTTTGGGTGTATGTCTTAAAAGTTCATAATTTACACCACCGATAGTTTTGGCAGGTGACCAATGATATTTGATGCTTCTGTGTGTCAACTGATCGGATAAAACTTTGACTTTTTCAACAAAGAATCTGACGAAATCATCAAGGATTGCAGGTGTTGAAAGAATCTGTGCAGTTGTAACTGCAGGTGAAAGCGCACGATCTGCATTATATGCTGCAGTCATATCAATAGCTGCACCGTTTACTGCATTAAGATCATAAATACCTGCCATGTAGTTAAGAAGTGTCAATCTATTGAATGCTTCCTTCTGTGATTCAATATCATTGCCCTTTTCAACCATAATTCCATTGACAAATGCTGCAAAATCTTCAGGACTTCTGAAAGCAACCTGCAACTGATCTTCATAAACTGTGGTTGAATCATCCCAAACGGAACGACCGCCAAAATTGAATTCCATGGGAACGGGCGCATTCTGTTCCCACATTGTAGGAAGTGATGCACCACTATTTGAACCGTTATCATATCCCATTGCATGGTTTGTGTTAAGGTTCGTATTGAATGCACCTGATTCTTTTGCAGGTCTTGAATAGAATGAAATCTTTCTCATTCTGTTTGCGTAAAGACCGGAATTAAGAGAATTCATGATCATCAGTTTTGCCTTGTAAGGTCTGACTGCCATGAATGTTCTACCAAGAATCAATGATAATGTGTTCAATGTGTTTTCTGTACCGGAACGAAGGATTGTTTCACCAACCGATACAAAGTTTGAAGAAGTAACAGTTGTCACTGAACTTGACTGACCTGTCATTTCTTCAACCATTGCCTGTACAATCGCACAAGCATCAACGGGTGTTAAAACTCTTGCCATGTTAAATACCATCCTTTCATGATAATACTGATTTAAAAATGTTGTTTATTGTTTCAGATGTTGAAACTTTTGTTTGATTGTTCGAAACATCTGATGCAATGTTTGTTTTCTGTGCTGCTTCCAGCTTTGCAGATAATTCTTCAATCTGCTTCTTCTGTTCTTCAAACATTGTTTTATAATCAGGTCCATCTTTGTTTTCATCCACTGCAGGTGTTTCAGCCTGTTCTTTCACCTGTTCAGGTTCCGCATCACCTTTGGATGTGTTTTCTGCAGGTTCTTCAGATGCAGATGTTTCTGATGCATCCTTAATTATCATTTCTTCAATTTGTTTTGCCTTGTAGCCTGCCTTTACTAATTGCAAGCGGTCAATTAGTGTCAATTTTTCCATTTCGTTCACTTCCCTTCTTTATTTGAAAACGGGGTAGACATTGTTTGTTGGTTAGACAAGCACCCATGCCTACGCATTCAACCCGGGGCTTATTGCCTACCCCTTAACTTAAATATATCAATATTGACTTGATTAGTCAATAATTTAGCAATAAAAAGTGCGTATACTTAAAATATACGCACAAATTATTATTCGTAATAAAAACCGCTATTAAGGAAGGAATTGATTTCATCCCTTTCGGAATTATCACCGGCAATTTCAACTGATGCATTTTCACAAAGAACAAATCCTGAATGATTGGATATTGTATCAACATATTGACATGGTCTGCCTTTTGTTGCAATGAAGTCTGCATTTGTCGGATCTAATGTGTGCGGTGCATATCCGACAATTTGAAATTTATCACCATAAGCAGTTGCAGCTTTGCCATCAAGTGAACCTTTCAAAGAAACACTTCTTCCATTTAAAGATAATGCCATTTGTGCAGCTGATGTGATAAGACCAACACCGCCACCGATATAATTACCGGCTGCAATACCTATTGCGGAATTGATACCGCCTGAAATTGCGGATGCAGCACCGCCAATATTTCTTGTTAATGTTGCAATAGGTACTTCAACCGCAACATTAAATTGAAGTGTTTGAACAATTGCCCCGGCAGAATCTGCATTGATAATAACAATAACATCACCGGTTGTTCTGTCAACCCTGTACTGAATATATAAGTTTGTAGCACCAACCAAATCGGATGCATTCAAATCAACAAATCCATACATAGGCACAAGCAGTCTGAATTGTGTATAAGGTGCTGCGCATCTGTAATCCTGATCTGACCGCCAAGGAATAGCAATTGTAGTTGCACCATCAACATAAATTGAAGATCCTGTTATTCTGTATGCACCAACACCAAGTGTATGATTTGCTACATTGATATTTTCTAAAGATGTCATACCGGAAGCAGAAGAAACTGATGTATAATCAAACGGCATCCATTTCAAAGATATGATTGCGTTAGACACATTATTATAATATTTTAAAATATCATCAATGATTGTTCCATCAAGCAAATCATTTGCCAATGCCTGAATTCCGGTTGCATTATCATAATATTGTGCTGCAAAGCTTGAAAAAGATCCTTTATCATTTACTACTGATAATAAGTAACAACCAATAGGATCTGCAAAATAAACACTGAAATCATCAACTGCGCGTACAATTGTTTTTTGCGCGGAAACATAAACTTCATGATCAGGAATCCAAACATTATAACCTGTGCTGGATCTCAAAATCATTGCCTTTGTATTTCCAACTTCCGTTTTATGTGTCGCAAGAACATCTTCTTCAAGATTATATTGCGTCATTCCATCAGTTAATATTATGGGTTCACCGACAAAATAATATTTTCCGAAATCATCAATCCTGCAATAATCAATGTCAATTGCATTGCCTGTTAAAATAATTGAAGGTGAATCAACGGGTGTATCTTCTTTTAATACAATGTCAATTTCTGTGGGTGTTGTTGCAGGAATCTTTGTTGAATTCTTCCTTTTTGAAAAATTCTTCCAGTATTTCAACTTCATACTTATTCACCATCCTTGTCAAGCTTATCAATAAGTTTCTGAACAACAATTGTATTGTTGTTGATAGCTTCCGTCACTTTGTCCATTTCATTCTTGTGATTGGTAGAAAGTTCTTTGATATCTTCACGGTAATTTTTATTGACTTCTCTAAAGAAAATTGCCATGCCGATACATGCGACAATGGGAAATCCCAAACTTCCAATCATTGTGATAATCATGTTTGCATCCATCTTTTATACCCCCTTTGTATATTTTAATGAAATCCAGCCTGCACCGGATTTAAGTTTTCCCCAATTGCCTTTTTGTTCAACAATGGTATAAACACCATGATCTGTTATTTCACCAACCTTCTTTGATTTTGCATCAGGTTCTTTCCTTATATTTAAACAATTGCATGTGACTTTTACAAGAAAAGATTTATCAACATTGTCGATGGGTTTTTCAATGGGTTTCTGCTCAAGACATAATTCATTGTTTATTCTTGTAATAATTTCTTTTATATGATTTCTTATATACATGCCGGGGCATTCAGTAGCTTGAAACATATAATGAAATGTCATTGAACCTGTTTTGTCACCTGTGAAATATGGTACAATGCAATATCTTCTGCAGATATCTGCGCAAAGTTCAACAAGCGAATTCATGACAGCATCTGATATTTCCCATGTCGGCGCACCTTTGCAATTTGATACTTCAATTGTGATTGCCTGTTCATCGTTTTGGCGGTTCCCGGAACACCATGATCTTAATTCTTCAGGAACAACACCAATGATTTCACCGTCTTTGCCGATTGCATAATTGCAGGAAGCACATCTTCTTTCTACTTTAAAAATGGAAGCAAGATTTTTTCCGGAAATAACACCGGCAGCATGATGAATTGTGATTTTTGTTATTTTCTGTCCGTTCCTGCCGGAATGACATGGACTTTCAATTTTTTCTTTTATAAGTTCTGAATACATATGTTCACCACCTTTCTTATTTTAAATGTATCACACAAGTTGACATTTGACAATAAATAGGTATACTTAAATTAACCCCAATCAAATTTGATGTCATAACATTTAATTCTTACAAGAAAAGCAGGATGCATTGCACCCTGCCTTTTCTTTTTCAATATTCAGTTGTCAAGGTTCGGTGACTGCGATATCAAAACGGCATTTCTGCCGATTCATCAATTGACATGAAGTCCAGATCTCTTCATCCGATAAGTTCGGAAATGTTCTGTGCAAGTTCATCCATATCTTCATTTAATTCCTTATCAAGATACAAATAATCTTTGTATTCATCCCCGGATTTAAACTGCGGACCACCTACCCAAACATTGTCTTTTGTTTCATAAAGGGAACATCCCTTTATTGTGAAGATACCGTCAAGACATAATGACATGGGTGTGATTGTGAGCTTCCCTGCTTCCCTTTTTCTTTCAGGGTAAATTCTGCCTGAATATTCAAAGTGTTTGCCTTTGAATGAAAATTCTTTGAAATCTGCTGCATTTGATGAATTCTTCTTTTTAGCTGCCATTGTTTTAATTCCTTTCTACATTTACATATTCTTTATTTAAATAATCCCTTATGGATTTATTTAAATCACTTTTGGTTTTGTTCATCTTCACATATTTCATTGCACCGCGAAGATAATCTTTAAACACTTCTTCCATTTCATCTGAACCAAACGGAATCAATATTGTGTTGTACTGCCCATCAATGAGAAGTAAACCTTTTGTTTCATTCTGCCACTTTTCTTCATTATTCAATTGCAACACCCCCTTCAAGCTTTTCGAGATAATCTCTTCTGATTGATGCACCCTGTCTGCAAATTTTAACAGTTTCTTCATCATCAAGATATCCGAATTTTTCCATCATTCTAATGACTGTATTAAACACAATCAAATCATTCATTGTTTCATTTGATACTTCATCCAAAGTTTCATAAGCATCAATTGTTCCCTTAAGATCTGCGCGGAATTTTGCTTCAAGTTCATCAAGTTCTTCAACTATGTTGATGTGTTTTCCGGCTCTTATATTGTAATCAAGTTGTTCCTTCATGTTTCCCAATTCCTTTCATTGTTTTGAATTCTTCACACTTTTCACATGTGGTTTCAGTTTCTTTTTCACATTCATCACACCAAAAGCAAATGTGCTTCCAATCCCCGGTGAGAAGTTCCCACACTTCTTTGTTTGGTTCGAATCCCAATTTGATTCTGTTTTTCATATAGGATTCAAATTGTTTTCTTCCATCCAGCAAATCAATTGCATCAAACTTTGAATACATCCTGCGCCTTGCATTCTTCCGGCGCAGCTTGTATGCAATTATGTATCGCATTTTGCATCACCTTCCTTTCTTTATGAATTACAATAATCAATAAAAGCATTTAATGCTTCAATTGCCTTGCATCTTGTATAAAATCTTTTGCATTTGTTCCATTTTCTATGTGGTTTTAGTCCTGCATATCTTCTTGAATTATTGGTATATAAATATTTTTCCATATTCACACCACCTTTCCGATTCACTAAAGTTAGTATACCAACTTTTATTTTATTTGTAAAGTGGGTATACCAACTTTTATTAAAATTTTGTTATATCTTTTGTTTCAACCCATGCACCAATTTTATTTGCCCAATGGAACATGTACTCATATTCTTCATGCGTAACTTCTCTATGCAATAATTCATATAACCATGCAATAACTTCAACAACATTCACATCTATATCAAGCTTTATATCGTTTGTCATTTCATCATTGAACATGATATCAGGATTCTGAAATATATTATCAATTAACCATTCCCTTAAATCTTTCAATTTTTCTTCATCCATAATCAATCCCTTTCTATATTTTAAATATCTTTTTATAATTGATAATCAAATCATACATTGTATAATGGGTAAATTGCATCTTATCTTCAATGCAGGCTTCACGCAAATCCCATATGTATTCATTGAAAAATCGCTTCTGTTCGTTTTCCCTTGCAAGATTAAATACCGGGCATTTATTATTCTTTGCATATGTTGAATAATAGTATCCGTCTTTTTGATAAATAAACACCTGTTTCTTCTTATAAATATATGAAACAATTGGTTTATATCCTTTCATCCGTTGGTGTTTGACCGCAGAAAAATCATCATAAGCAAAATGCCCTGAAAATGACATCTCATGCCATGCAGTTCCGGTCATTGCAACTTCAATGCCTGATTTTTCCGCGTCTTTTTCAACATCATCCATGTGAATATTGTGAAGCAGAATCTTCCTGTCTTTCTGATAAAGGAATTCTTGATCATAAATATCCATATCGGCAGCTGCATCAGTCACATCCAATATATTAAATGTAGGATTGTTTATGCTTGTTGCATTGGCAAGGCATATGAGTTTCAATTCACCCCTTCCGCGCTTAATCCTGTCCCTGCTTATGGTCATGTATATATCAAGCAGCGCATCACCTTCATTTCTTTTTACAATCTCATAAGCTTTTGGGATGAATTCATCAAATATCAGATAATCACATTCTGACAAATCAAAACCTTTGATATCTGCAGCTGCAGAAAGTGCAACACAATATCCAACCGGTGAACCCGTTGGTTCACCTTCTTCATTGGAATGATAAAAACCCGCAATGCCTTTTTCAATCTTCATGGGTTTTATATCCCATCCGAAATCACGATTCAGGGGAACAAAAGGCGACATATCAAAATTTACACCGCGTTTACCACCTGCACAAAGCATCTTTACATCATCCTTTGTTCGCTTCAAGAACACAAATTTCTTCTTATCTTCAATCATTTTTCTTAAAGTTGAATATGTTTTACCCGGACCGCGCTTTGACCATATCAGATAACACCATGCATCCGGGTATGCTTCAATATCTGTTCGTATATCATAATATTTCATGATTATTTCCCCATACTATTCCAATCAATAACTGTACTATTTATTTTATAAATTTCCATAATACAAAACATTGCAACAACTGACCAATAATTCAATGATTGATAATCATTAGCAAGATTCATTTTATTGATTGCATTTTCTAATTTCTGATATAATTCATTTAAATCACCTTTCGAATTTGGCATAAAGTCAAAATGTATCATTTCAATCACTTCCTTTCAGTTCGGTCATAAGACCATTGCCAATAGCATCTTTACACTTCTGTTCCATTTCGTCAATTTCGTCTTTATTAAAAGAAGAATATATATGAGTAATTGTTAATTTTTCCCCAATTATTGTATCAGGATTTTCCCTTTCATATCGAATTAGTAATTTCATTTATATCACCAACCTTTTCCCATCTTTGTTCAATTGATTTAATCAGTTCCATCTTATAAATGTATTCATCAACATGTGAATTGAATACTTTATCTTTTGAATCATAAAATAGTCTTACAACAAATCCTGCATATGTATTTGCATGTGTTTCAATATGATCAATGCCTGAATTAAAAAATTCAACACTTCTTCCATCAACAAATATTATTCTCAAATAATTAAATTTTAATTTTTCCATTTCAATCACCTTCCTTTTCTATAAGTGCATAAATAACCAAACATACTACAAAAGATAATAGTGCGCCGATTATCATTGCATAAATATCCCTGCCTGTTACATATACAACACCATTGTCATATGTCCAGCTTTTAAATTCTTCCAATATTTCAAAAATATTATTCATATTCATCCCCCGTATAAATCGGAATTTCAATTTCTTCTTCCCATAATGAATCCCAATCAACAACTGTTATATCATCCAGCACATATGTTGTTGGTGAAAGGTCTATGGAATCACCGCGTTCATTTCCGTTTTTGTCAATCCATGTATCCGCTTCATAATAATATGTGTGTTGAAGTTTCCCGGTTGTTTCACCATCAAATACAGTTCCCCTGTGAAAGTTGTTGATTTCATCCTTTAAGCATTCAACACCTTTCTTTGGAACACCGGCAACTGTAATTTTAAGCTTATTTGCTTTAGTTCTTCCTTTTTCATCAGGTATTCTGTATTTTGGTATGTCCGCATATCTGCAAACATATCTTTTTGCACCGCAGGTCCTGAATTCTGAATATATTCCATCAACTTCCGCAACACCCAACCAAAATTGCCTGTCACCGATTGTTACACAATCATAATCATTAGCCTTCAATTTGTTCCTGCAATTTTGATTGTATGCTTCAACTTTGTCCATGTCCCATTTTGTGGCATAGCATGAATCAGTGTCGGAATAAAGCCATATTCCATCCGGCGCAACGCATTTTCCCAAAGTATGCAGATTATAAAATGCGTAGGATGTAACCCAAACACCCCATTGATATGGAAGAATTGAAGTGTATTTCTTCACATATTTTTCATATAATTCTGCATCATCAATTTCTTTGTTTACTGCATAAGCGCCTGTTTGGTAATCTTCATCAATCATCTGCTTAACCGGCTTTTGAACCGTCATGCCGTATAATGCATTCAGTTTTGACTTTGCGATTGAATAAAGAACCGGATCACCATCTTTAAGTTCACATTTATCCTGATAGCATTTGAATACATAATCAGTGAACCATCTTGGCAAATATCCTTTTTCGGAATAATAAACATCTGTGCAAAGTCCCTTGAATTTGTATTGTTCACAGATAATCTGCAGGTCAATTTCATTTGTGTATATTTCAACCATTTCCGCTTGCAATATTCTTCCATTATCTTCAATGGCATTGATTGACTTTGCCTTTGACATCTGAAGCACCGGCATCGGTTCATCTTTTCGCTTTAGTTCCGGTTTCATCATTATAAGTTTGAAAATATATGCATATTGTTCAGCATTTCGAATAATGAAATCCGGTGTAACATTTTCTTCCAACGGCGCAAATTTTTCCATCGGATATTTTTCAGTCAACATTACAAACGGATATGATGAACCAAAATCAAGACAAATGATTTCACCCTTAACAGTTATTGATATCCTGAATCTGTTTGCATGTGTATAACCGCCATGAAAAACCTTTTCAAGCATCTGCTGGATAAAGAAATCAGGAACAATTCTTTTGAACATATCACGCGCATGATATTCTTTGCCTATCGTTCGGACCGCTTCACGCGGAATGCCGGTTGCAGTATAAGGCATGGAATAAATATGTTTGTGAAGTGTCTGCATTGTCTTTTGCAGGCATTCAACACCTGCAAGTGTGTCATTTTCGATATAATGCAGTTCGTCAATTGTGAAAGGTTCATTCTGATTTCTTACTTTGTCATAATCCCAACATCCAACCGCCTTCTTGTGTTCAACATCAAGATCTTCCGCCCATTTTTCCAATTTTCTTTGCGCAAGCATCAATGCATCTTTGAAAATTACACCATTATTGAAATTGATGAACAATGGAAAATGTGACTTGATATTCAATTGTTTGTCAGGTGTTCCCCATTTCTGCATGATGAATTTTCGAAGAAACACCCAATCATATGACATATTGTGCCAATATATGATTGTTTTATCACCTTGCATCTTGTTGTGCATTTTGGTAACACATTCAACGAATTCGGAAGGTTTTGTTCCATATAATGTAACAATATTCCTATCGAATGCCCTGATTGAAATGGTCCATGCTACAACATAATTGCTGCAGTTTTCTTTGTATTTCTCTTTTGATGTTTCCGTATCTGCCATAATGATACAATCATTGTATGTTTCACCTTTGTGACCGTTTCCCGCCCGGCAGATATACATGATCTTATCGAAAACAGAAAAATCAAAATCTTTCCAATATGCCATTTTGTATGTGTGACAGTTCTGAAAAAATTCTTTCCTTTTATTATAGAGTCGATACCTTTTCATATTCCCTTACATATTGAAGAAATCCTTCACTTCATCCGGATATTGCGCCAAAGCTTTGTTGACTGCTATATCAAGCATTTCATTTTCAACTTTTACATGCAAATCCTTCTTTTCCTTGATATCTTCAACAATTTCCTTTTCGTTTCTTTGAATCGTGTTCATGATCTTAAGCGCAGTCTTTGAACCAACCTTCTTTGCAAGTTTATCAGATAAAGCAGAATCGAAATATTGCGCCATATCCTTCCATGTTAAGTCTTTCCAATTCGGATCTGATTTCTTCATTGTTTTGTTCAAAGAATCTGCCCTTTTCTTGTAAACATCAACAATTCCCTTCTTTGTTGATGTTGGTGATTCAAGAAAATGCTTGATATCGTTAATCTTTGATAAAAGGTCTGTCATTGATTCAGGCGGTGCGGTGTTGAATCTCTTTGCATCTTCACCGGACCATTGTTCAATGTCACGCATTGCCCGGGCATATGCCCATTGTGTAGCAGGCTTGAAGTCTTTGTCATGCTGGTATGATTCAAGCCTAACCAATCTTTGGTCTGCAGATTTTGCCAATGTCTTGTATACTTTCACAAGTTCATTGTAATCATCCGGCAGCCAATAATTCGGATCTAATATCTGTTTGGTTGTATAACCTTTCAAAATAATCACCTGCCTTTCAAAAATAAGTATACCGACTTTTCAAATTGATTGCAATAGCTATGCAAAATTAACCGAGACGGTCAATGGCGCAATAGATCACCCATCTGCAATAGGGGAAGATCGTGCGGGGCGGTGTGGTCTATATTCTAACGACG
>Ga0247608_10005200_pt1 | contig 14165 bp, 32 predicted proteins | sample 176DNAGHGlowgp2_FD_193490 | JGI IMG/M metagenome (GOLD analysis project Ga0247608, IMG submission 193490) | Sheep rumen microbial communities from Palmerston North, Manawatu-Wanganui, New Zealand - 1766 DNA GHGlow gp2 | ecosystem: Host-associated > Mammals > Digestive system > Stomach > Rumen ...
AAAAGAGGGTGGCTGAGTTGAACACGATGCCTGCCCCGATTCAAGTAAGCGCAGAAGTTGCTGCCATTCCAATCACTGAATGCGACCTATCAGTCAGAGCATACAACTGCCTCATATGGGCTGACATTCACACCATCTATGACCTTATATGCAAGACGCAGGAGGAGATTTCATCCCTTCGCGGCATGGGCAGGAATACTCTTCGTGAGATTAATGACCTGCTCGGTGAGTATGACCTCCATCTGGGTATGCATAACATTATACTTGTCTAAATTAGGCTTGTAATTTTGCTCATAATCGTTTGTTTGCCCTCCGGTGGTATATTTGTCCACCGGAGGGATTTTCGTGTCTTAAAACGAAAATATAAGGTAAATAAGGGCATATCACGCACGCGCACGTATAATATAGGGTGAGTTTAACACATTTCTTAAAAAGAGTTAATTTTTTAAGATTCTTTAAAAATAAATTGGAATATGTTTGGCAGTATCAAATAAGTATTGTACCTTTGCAGCGTCAAACAAGAAATGTTTAACCCCTTAAATAAACGAAACGATTATGAAAAGAATTTGTTATTCAAGCGAGCAGATTGTCGGCATGACCGAATCGCAGGTCTTCCACCTTTGTTTGTTGCGCCCAAAGGCCGTCTATTTCCAGATGGAAACATCGGGTAGTCCGAGCGTATGGACGGAGAACGGAGAATCCTTCGTTGGCCATGAAGGTGCAGATATTGTCCGTTGCGCCATTGAAATAAGAAAGATGCACGCTGAATGCGAAGCATACAACCGCGAGCACGGATATGGTGACAACCGCAAGGCATACAATGCGCATATATGTGTAACATTTTAAAATAATAACGATTATGTATAAAGACTATTTTGCAAACAACTACTTTCCCATGCCTCGCCAGAGAAAAATGGTGAGTGATTTCAAGGACAATCAAGTTCTTGGCCTCTATCGGTCAATCCGAAACGAGCGCCACATCAAGTGCCATGACTTCAAGGACATTTACAAGTTGCTCCCCTATAAATTCTAAGCCTTATGAGTGTAGTATTATATAAAGTTATCGTTAAGACGAGAAATACGATGTTCCATCGCTATTTCAAGAACAAGGAAGAGGCTCGTGAATACATCAATAGTTTCAACTACATCGTTGGTGTGGTCAAGAGTTGCAAGCAAGTTCATCTAACGTTTCATCATTCGGCATTGGCAAGAGGATATTGCCGTAAGGATTCTGCCCGAAATGAAGACTACCAAGGCAAGTTCGGAGTTGGGTACATTGAGCACGTACCCACCAAGTGGAGTAATTGCTCCAACTCCTATCACAAAATCCGCTATTATCTGGAGGACTGATGTATGGGATATGGAGAATTTAACGGGGGAGACACCCGTATCTACCAAGCAGCAAGAGTCCTCGGAAAACAATATGGCCTTGTAGATTCGCAGGATTCCAAGGGAGTATCTCTCTACTGGCCGAATGAGGCCACAACAAGCGATGAAATACAAAAGGCTCAATCGGTACTATCGGAGGTTCGGTTGAAACTCATTGCCGACAAGATTAAGACATCAAAGGTCATTGTCACCAACGGACTTGTACACATTGACCTAACATATAGGCCACCAAGGAAAAGATGTACCTATTGTACCCACAAAAAAATATTCTGATTTATTGCCCCAGCCCCATCACAAAGGGCTGGGGCTTATTTTTTGCCATATAACGAACGATAATTTCTCCGGTGAACACTTGTACCACATGAGGCCATATCGTGGCTTAGAAGGGAAATTTCGATAAAATAAGGTTCTACTATGCATACCTGCACGCACACGCACGTATAATATAGGGGCAGTTTAACATATTTCTTAAAAAGAGTTAAAATTTCACGATTCTCTAAAAATAAATTGGAATATGTTTGGAGGATTTACATAGTTGTTGTACCTTTGCCCCCGCAAACAAGAAATATTTAACCCAAATATTAGAAATTATGAAAAGTGAAGATTTTTATGCCTCCTACAACGAGACAATGTTTGATGAGAGAGATGTCATACAACATTTCCTCGAGCAGCAGTTTGACCTGCGATACGGGCATCAGCGTGACTATTGGAATTTTGAACCTGCGCTTAAACTGGTTGCAAGCAACGGAGGAATAGTAAGTGTGAGATACATCAGGCTTGACAAAGACGCATTCGTGATGTTTGGTGTAGAAGCAACGCCTAACGAGTGGGAGTGCTTCAAATTTGCCTACGGGGAGTTGAGTAAGGTCATCAATGCTTTGCCCGATGCTGACGAAATCGTAAAGAAGAATGCCGTCAACGACCTCAGAGAGATTACCATGAACTATAACACAAGTGCCATTCTTAAAGAATGTCCATTTGAGGTCAACGGGCAGCAGATTAAAGACATTGAGGGCTGCAAAGAAGGTATCAAGTTGGTGTTTGACACCACCAGCCTTATGCTCGGCACAAGTTTAGTGGTTCCGCTTCGTGACTACATGAGAGTAAGCATACTGCACGGATATGACGAATACAAAAAACTGGTCAAGTTCTTATCCGAGCAGCCGAACCTATGTTTTGAGCCAGCGAATTTTGGAGACGTTGAGTTTACCATTCATGGCACCGATGTCAAGGTTGACGTGCTTAGTGCATCACTTGACGCTAATGACAAGTTGCAGTTATGTGTTAACGATGATAACGAAGAGCCAATCTACCTTGAAGAGAAGGATATTCGTCCAGAGTACCTTGTTAACTTGGTTGGCTACATTGAAGACAACTGCATTTGTGACATCATGGACACGTATAACGGCCACAATGCCGAGTTGGTTCGCAAGATTAACAAGGCATGGAAAAACGAAGAGTACCACGGCAGATTTGGCGATATTCTCTTTGCGCTCGGCAGCAGAGACAAACAAGAGATTCAAGACAAGTTAGATGTTGTCATTGACTGCAACGAGACAGCAATGAACAACGCTCACCAAATCATGGAGAGTGTGTGCGATGATTGGGATTTAGAAACAATCCTATCATTCATACGATATGAAGAATAAATTTGCCCTATAATCGCTTATCTATCCCCCAATGGTACAAGAGGCCATTGGGGGATTTTTCGTGCATTAAATCGAAAATTCCGGAGAAATAAGGGAATATTACGCGCACACACGTATATAATAGTGGGACTTTAACGTGATTTCTTAAAAAGAGTTAAATTTTAAAGATTCTTTCAAAATAATTTGGAATATATTTGCAAGGCTCGTTGGATTGTTATACCTTTGCAGCGTCAAACAAAAAAGTTTAACCCAAAACAACAAGCAATTATGGAAAAGTTTAAAGGTTTTTATTTTTATACTCCGAGCAGAGAGTATTTCTTTGTGACCAAGCAGACAAGGCGCACGAAGAAGTTTTGCAAGTCTGTCGAAGAGTATCTAAACGAAGATGGGTGTCGTTTTGTGCATGACGGAATGTACCATGGTTCTATAACTACATTCAGCATTCACGACAAGCTTGAACCTGCAACCTGCGAGGTCAAGCAAACTCAATTCGGAACCTACTACGATATACGAGGGAAAAAACTTTGTAGAGGTGGTTTCATCAAGGATGGAAAGAGAAAATTAGTAGTACTTTAAACAAGGAGGGACTGGATATGACACGCGAATGTTATGATACATATACCAAGCGGATTATTGATGAGCCGCAAGATATGCCATTTTTGGCTGGCGGTTATACACAAGCCGATTGGGACATCATTAATGGCGCGTTATTTGACATAGAGTTCTTCCAAGACTATTGCGACACACCTTCAAGCGAGGCGAATTATATTGAAGATGTAACAAAACCTTTTTGGGCATAGGATATTTGCCCCACAAACGCTTATTCCTCCCCCGATGGTACATTTGGCCATTGGGGGATTTATCGTGTCTTAAAACGAAAATCTTGAGGAAATAAGGGTATATCACGCACACGCACGTATATTATAGGGGAACTTTAACACATTTCTTAAAAAGAGTTAAAAATTGAAGATTACCTCAAAATAATTTGGATTATATTTGCAAGGTTTGTTTGATTGTTGTACCTTTGCACCCGAAATCAATAAATGTTCAACCCTTTAACCCCCAAACAAACCATTATGAGAAAAGTTGAAAAAGAAATGCTCGAAGCAGTACGCGAGCGCAAAAACTGGAGTTCTGGAAACACCCGCGTCCAAGTTGCAGGAAATGCATTACGTGTATTCTTGTTCGAAAACCATATCTATTCCGACAACATGGGCTGCAAATCATTCTCGTTGGCAGGATGGACAAGCCCCACAACCATAAGCAGATTGCGCGCTCTCGGTGTTGATGTGTGTATCAAAAAACACACCCCAATGTACGATGGCAGTCCGATTGATTCTGCCAAATGGTATGACATCTAACTAAAAGCATAGGAGGTAAAGTCATGAAATCAGAACTTACCATGGCCCAGATTTGGGGTAACAAGAATCTTAGTGATTTCTTCTTCCGCGAGCAGGCATACAACACGTTGGAGGAGTTGGTTGCAAAGTCAGCAGATGGCGACCTTCAAACCATAGAGAAACTCGACCAAGCAACCAACAACATGGATATTGAAGATGTAGAAGAAACATTCTACTCTGAAAGCGTGGAGTATTGCGCAAATGAGTTCGGTATTGAATTGGAAAAAGAGGAGGACGAAGACAATGATTAACGAAGTATTTTGGTCTAACAACCTCAAGTGCCAAGTAAAGCAGATAAGCAAGCGCATGGCTCGCAAGTTGTGGGATGAAGGTAGAGAAATCTACCTTCAAACCTCTAACATGAGGTTTGATAATATCTGGCAGCCTCCTATGCCGAGCAAAAAAGACTATTCTTTTATTGATTATACATTTGACCTTGTTTGCTGTAGCTACGAAACAAACAGCTGCGACAACGAGCGTGGAAAGTACATTCATTTCTTTATAAAAGTAGAGTAATATGGAAAAGCAAGTACAAACGGTTATCATCGTAACGGCTTATGGTGAGGACAACTATTTCCAAAAAAGGTATGAAGATTTGGTTGGCATTTATACCGATGTCAAGAAAGCCATTCAAGGCGCAAAGGCTGACGGCATGACAAATGCGCAGCAAGACTATCTTAATCGTATTAACGCTTTCGATATGCTTGATATTGCAGTAAAGCAACATCGTAGCGAGGAATCTTGTCAAGTCGAATGCGATGAGGAATACGATGATGAATATGAAGAGGAAACGGACACTCCACGGAAGCGTTGCAAAAGTTCTTATATGTTCAAAACATTTAATTTAGATTAACATGAGAACATTCAGAGTTAACGTTGTCGGCTTCAATGCTGACACGTTCAGAGACAACTATTCGAAGTACATCAAGTCAGAGCGCGAGGTGTATTATGAGAACGTAGAATTTGTCCTGCAAGCACCGCAGGAAATCTACGATGAAATAAACAGCTTAAAAGAAGAACTAATTGAAATTTTGGAGGGCTGAGTTATGAAACAAGTATGGTATAGAGCAGACTACGACTACACTCCGATTAACTACGGAGGTGGTACAGATGAATATTTTTGCGTTGAGGTCAATGACGAGACTGATTCGCAGCAGATGAAGAAAGCGGACGAGGAAGCCGTCAAAATGGCAAAGGACTACGCTGCTGACGGAATGACATTTAAGGACGTAGGCCATGTAGGTCTTAATCTGATTGAGGTCTGCGAAGTAGATGGGGAGCAAGAAGCGTTTCCCGAAGTAAGAACTATATGGTGGTAACACAACTAACAAGAAGAATGTATATGCTAATATTCTTAGAATCCTTTGAATCCTTAGAAGATTTCGAACGGAAAATTGAAAATGGCTTCTTTAAAAAGAAGGGCCAGGAAATCCACAATGCAAAAAAACAAGAAAATTAACCCCATAATCGCTTATATCTCCCCCGATGGTACAAGAGGCCACCGGGGGATTTTTCGTGCCTTAAATCGAAAATCTGAGGGAAATAAGGATATATAAGATACACCTTTACGCACACGCACGTATAATATAGGGAGGTTTTAACATATTCCTTAAAAAGAGTTAAAAAATCAAGATTCTCTCAAAATAATTTGGATAATATTTGGTGGTTTTATATAGATGCTTTACCTTTGCACCCGAAATCAAGAAATGTTTAACCCAAATCAAAATCTAACAAAACTCAAATCACTATGAAGCAGAAGAAACTGACAAAGGAGCAGATAGCTATCTGCGAGATACTGAAAGCGGTGATAGATAAGGCCGAGCAGACTGGAATTAAGTTTGTGTTCGACCAGACCGACTATCTCCTCTCTGCATACAACGGCAACGGAATAGATAGCGTGGATTCCGACTACTCCGATAGTATGCGGAAAGAAGATGAGAAATTCGATTGGGAGAAAACCTTCGACATCACTTATCCCGATTTCGTCAACTCCAGAATCGAAGATGTGTATATCAATTCAGAGAACTAAAATAAATAAATGTTTAACCCTTTAACCAAAAACAAAAAATTATGGTAAAATACGAAATTGTGTGCGAGGATTGGTATTCTGCTGATGCCTTACAAGAAATCGCACAGGAAATTGAACATGGTCTTCTTGCCGATATGGGCAATGCAAACAAGATGGAGTTTGCAGGAGCCCACTACACGGCTCAAATAACCATCATCGGAGATAAAGTTGTGGAAAATTACCACAACGAAATCCGTCAGTCAATCATCTCATCTCTCCAAAGTCAAAAAGCTGATGAGAAAGAGGATGATGAATGTTCCGATGTTGTCATTCTTGAGAAAGGGCTTGAAAAATGCCCAAGTGTGGTTATCCTTGATGATACTGGCAAACCTGCCGTCTATGATGTGTTCGGTGTCAAGGCTCATGGAAAGAACATCTATCTTCACCTCGCAGATAGGGAGGAATACAGCGTCATGTGGGTGAATACCGAAAACATTGAGTATGGCGCAGAGAAAGTTCTTGAATATCTCTACACGATGCTTAAATCCAACTGAATTTTGCCCTACAATCGCTTATATCTCCCCCGATGGTACAAGAGGCCATCGGGGGATTTTTCGTGTCTTAAAACTAAAATATGGAGGAAATAAACACCTTTATGCACACGCACGTATAATATAGGGATAGTTCAATGTTTATTAACGTGATTCTTAAAAAGAGTTAAAAAAGAACGATTTTTTGAAAATAATTTGGAAGTTATTTTGCAGTATTATATAAAAGCCGTACCTTTGCAGCGTCAAACAAGAAGTTTAACCCCTTAAAACCAAAAACGATTATGAAAATTAGCAAGGAATTAACTCAAAAGGTAAACGATGGAGTTACCGCATTGCGCAAGGACATTCTCTCTGCCACCATCGCTCTCTTGAAGAAGATGGGACATGAGCCTGGAGAAGATGTGATGCTCCCAAAAATCCTTATCATGCATCATGAGAATGCCAATGGATTGACCCAGACCATTCTTGCAGACCGAATCGGTTTCTGCGAGAGCGATACCAAGTCTCCATACTATGTGCTCATGATGGGAGAGGACAATTTCACGGCTGCCGATTTGAACCTCTCAATCTCCAATATGCAGACGGTCTATGACATCGTCCTTAAAATGGCAAGAGCCAAGTAATATCAACCTGCATAAAAAAAAAAATACAACTATGGATTACGAAAAGAAATATAAAGAAATGAAAGCCCGTGTCCTTGAAATGGGGCGAGGTTATGTAAAGGGCTTAGATTACTCTAATCCACGGCAGATTGCGGAGTATATTGACCCCGAACTCAAAGAAGAGTGTGAAGAAGATGAGCCAGAAGAGTTGTACCTTTGGGATGGCTCTCTTGATGAGGACGAACTTGCCTCCGATGGCTACGAAATCGTCACATGGCCAGACTCCCAAATGGTCATGGAGCGTAACGGATTCAGAGACCATGCATGGCTCATCAACTCGGAAGAGGGTCTTGACCTCTATGGCTCTTCTGCCTATGTAGTGGAAACTGAATGGTTCAATAACAACTAAAAAAAGCCTACAACTATGAAAGTTAAATTAGATACAACTGACTCAAAGTCTAAAGTTACCTTTATTCCAGAGACAAAGGAAGAAAAGAGAATTATGGGCACACTTAGAAGTCATTTCTTCTTTGGTGTCCCAGAGAATGGCACATATCCCGAATATGCAGGGATTGAGACCGAAGGACAATTCGTCACATCGTTGACACTGGAGTTCGACAAATTCAAGTGAGGTAGCCTTCGTCAGCGAGGAAGAGATTTAACACCCCCATAATTTTCCTCCATAATCGTTTGTTTGCCCCTCGGTGGTACATCTGACCATCGAGGGGATTTTCGTGTCTTAAATCGAAAATATGAAGGAAATAAGGGTATATCATCACGCACACGCACGTATAATATAGGGTGTGTTTAACTTTCATTAACAAAAGTATTAAAATTTAGTTAAAAATGGGAAAACATTTGGAAGTATCAAATAAATGTTGTACCTTTGCCCCCGCAAACAAGAAGTTCAACCCATTTAACCAAAACAAGCAATTATGGAAAAAGAAACAATCAAGAAAGCCGTTGCCAATGGTCAAGACATGGATTTCTTCTCCATCAATGAAAATGGTGAGATTCATGTCTTCGCCTCTGCCTACAAGGGCGATGATAACGGCAATGGAGCATGGAGACTACAAGAGTTCTCTTTCTTCATTGAACAAGTGAGTGAGTTCAAGAAGCACATGGAAGAAAATGATAACTATCTTTGCGACCATGCAGCAGAATTGAAGCAATATATTGAAGACCTTACTGACGAAGGTATGGTGAATGCAGCCATCCACTTTTTCGGTGACGGAGAAGACGTCAATATCATGCTTATCAACTCGGTTGACGAGACAACCCCATGCGGATATTACATTTCCATCTAACTAAACAATAAACAAACTATGGCAACAATTAAAACATTAACCATTGAGCAACTCCACAAGGAATGTGCCAAGCAGATTAAGGCAGGTAACGGAAAGAGGAAAATCCTCTTGTCTGGTGATGATGAAGGAAACTCATACCATGAATGTTTCTTCGGCTTCACCTCCACCGCCTCATTCGGTTTCGCAGACCCTTTCATGGCATCAACCTTGCCATCTAATCTTAGCCCGTTAAAGGCAGAAACTGATTATATCGTTCTCGGATAATCCCCAAAATTTGCCCTACAATCGCTTATATCTCCCCCAATGGTACAAGAGGCCATTGGGGGATTTATCGTTCATTAAAACGAAAATTCCGGAGAAATAATGGTATATCACGCACACGCACGTATAATATAGGGAAGTTTTAACACATTTCTTAAAAAGAGTTAATTTTTGAAGTTTACCTAAAAATAATTTGGAATATATTTGCAAGGTTCAGATAGATGTCGTACCTTTGCAGCGTCAAACAAGAAGTTTAACCCATTAAACCAAAACAAGCAATTATGAAAAAAGAAACAAAAAAGGAGGCCAATGTGAAACTAACGGCCTATGAAGAGATTAAAAAGCTCATCAACGAGAATTTCAATGTTCCCTTTGTTGGCCTGCTCGCCCTTGTGGATGGAGGTGACGATGAGGAAGGAGATGCAATCGTCTATAACACGATTATAACTTTCAACGGGCGGCTCTATCTCTCCGACTACCGAGACGATTTCGATGAGTGTGTTCTCATCGAAGACGATGAACTTGCAGAACGGGCACTGGAATCCCTCAAGCTTACCATTGAGTGGATGAATGAAAAACCCACCTGCTATGAGGATATGAAACTTGACATGATTCAAGAACTTTTCTAAGCCATCACTACTATGGATATTGAGAAGCTAATTCAAGAGACAAGAAAGAAATTGGTTGAAGAGACCATTAATCTTTTAAAGTCAGCTGGTTATAAGGAAGGAATGCGTTTTGAGTTTTCATACACAAGAATCCTCCATAAGACCAATGAAAATGGGTACATCACCATTATCCTTGCTGACATAATCAGTTTTGTTGAAACTGGTGTCTCTGAACCATTTTACATGGTGTACCACGGAGACGATTATGTCTCCAACTGCGAGTTGACGATAGATTCTCTTATCGACATCTACTATGCAGTCAAATATGATTCTATATTGAAGTTAACCGATTAAAACAAGCAAATTATGAAAAAGAAAAATTCTGATTATATTGCAGCATATTTGGACGCATATCAAGCATTGAGAAAAAAGGCCATTAAGGTCATTAAGAAGTATGGCAAGGAAATTGACATTCGCCAAATTATCAAGGACAAGAATCCAGATGCGGACGATGATGAACTTGAAGAGGTCATGATGAATGAATGCTATTCCGTATTCTTTTCTGACCGACATGGCGACATACATGAATGCATGATTCAAGGTGTCCGCTACGATGAAGAACGGGAGGAGGTAGAAGTCTTCCTGCATTCCTTCGATGGAGACATTGACGAATGGATGCCATCAAGCTACATCAACGGAGACGAGGACTATGTCTATATGTCAATCCTTGAAAATTGCCCATGATTACTACCTAACATATCAACTAATTCTTCCAGTAATTTTCATTGTTGTCCCCCAATGGCAAACGAGAGGCCATTGGGGGATTTTTCGTGTCTTAAATCGAAAATATGAGAGAAATAAGGGTATATACACCTGCTCTCGCACACGCACGTATAATATAACGGGAGTTTAACATATTTCTTAAAAAGAGTTAAAAAAGAACGATTTTTAGAAAAATGTTTGGAAGTTATTTGGTGGATTCATATAGTTGTCGTACCTTTGCCACCGAAAACAAGAAATGTTTAACCATTTAAACCAAAGCAAACAATTATGGCAACAACTCAAAAAAGCATTTTCAACAATTCCAAAGATGTCTTCTTCACCGAGGATTTCCAAAGGAAATTCTACGTCAAGATGGGAGAAACGCTAAGAGCGTGTATGATTGATTCTATCAGAATCCCATCAAAGTTCTTCTCCTGCGACCCATTATCATATGGAGAACGCGGCAAGTCAATCATCTACAATTTCAAGGTGGCAGGTCTCGGCATCGTAGGATTCAAGAAAGAGAGCACCATGTCTATTCAGTCTTTTATCCGCACGGACAATGAAGAACAAGTCTCTTTCTACGATTCCGTGGATAGCTTCCGTAAGAAGAAGACCGCAAAAGCAAGCTGGTTGTCACCGCTTGATGTCCCCAAGTTTTGTGATTGCCTTTCAAGAGACATGAGCATGATAATGTCGAGTGACAATTTTTACACACTCTTCCGCTACCGCTGGGACGGAACCCAAGCCGTCAAGGCATATCCCTTGATAGACGAAATCGTAATCACGAAGAACAAGGCCGAAATCTCCTATCTCTATTTCCCCGAGAACACCTACCGCACCAAAGAAGAATGCGAGCAGGACAACACCATTTCCGTGATTGAGTTCGATTAACCATTCATCTACGAATAACTAAAAACCATATAATATGAGATACATTAGTATAAAACGACTGAAAGATAAGATAATTGCACTCAAGGATAGGGTAATTTCTTATTATAACGGAGGTTCTTGTAACCATACGTATATCGCAAAGCAATTCTATAATCTCGGACTAAACTCAAAATAGGAGGAATAATCATGGCAAAGTACATTAAAAAATCCGCCGTAGTTGCGGAGATAGAGCGTAAAAAGATATATGCCCAGACTTTAGGCGATAATGCTATTAACCATAGTATGCAACAATTCTATGATGGAATGAAGCAGGTGTGTGTTGATTTTCTTTCTTCCCTCGACACTCTCCCGCAGGAGGAGCCAGAGGTTGATTTAAACCAAGAATTTGCTGATTTCCTTGAAAGAAATAATGCCTATGCAAACGATGATAGCGTAATCTCTTACTATAACGGAAATTCGTTCAACCATACCTATGACATCTACCCTCTCGCCAAGCATTTCTACAATCTCGGACGAAACCTCACTCCTTATTCCGTTGGTGACAAAATCAAGTGGAAGTGCCCAGACGATGGCCGCGTCCGCACATCAACCATCAAGCGGATTGAAATCACCCAGAACGCTGACAAAACCGATGTGACATACTTTGTCACCATCAAGTTCAAGGGAGTATTAACAACTGCGTGCATCAGCGAGGAAGATATTATCTAAAAAATCCTTCCATAATTTCTACATAATCGTTTGTTTTCCCTCCGATGGTACATCTGTCCATCGGGGGGATTTTCGTGTCTTAAAACGAAAATCTGGGCCAAATAACCACATTCTATAGCCCCATACACGCACCTATACGCACACGCACGTATATTATAGAGTTATTTTAACAATAAAATACATAATATATAAAATAATATTAATATATAAAAATAATATAAAATATATTTTGAAGTTTCATATAAATGATATACCTTTGCACCCGAAAAGAATAAACCAAAGCACCATATTATGGCAACAAGAAGTATTATTATCATTAAAGTCCGTCCGTCCGATATCGGGCAGGACAAGAAATTTTCAATGGAGGCTTTAGGTGATGTATATTGTGAGATTCCAGATAATGAATTTTCACCCGTACACATCACCAATGAGTATCTCTCCATCTATTGTCACTTTGACGGATATATCAATGGCGGTGTGGGGGAAGCACTCAAGACCTCCTTCAACACCTATGAGAAGGCTCTCAACCTTATTCTTGGCGGTGACTGCTCTGGCATTGAGAATGATGCAATCTATCAGTATGGAGACGAAGGCCGTGGCCCACAGCAGGATAACTCCTTGAAGGAACTGATTAAAAGAAGGGAGGAGGATTATAACTATTTATATACGGAAGAAGACGGGTGGAGACTCGTCAAATCTCCGGAAGAAATAGTTGACTATGAGATATAGGTATGAAAAAAGTTAAGTTCGATATCATGTACAAGGGGAGATTCGTATGCACAATGACATATGAGTTCAATCCCCTTTTCAAGTTCTCGTTTGATGACCTCTTTGAATTCATCTACCAGAAAAGACCTTCACTAAGGAACAAGAAAATTGAAATCTATATGGAAGATTCATTCCTTGACAATTTTCCTATTAAACCAGACAAAATGAATTCCAACAAATGATGAATGATGCCCCGATGGTTCAACAAAGACCATCGGGGCTTTCCATATGCACACACGCATATATATGTACTTTTTTAAGTCCACCATTTTGATTCTAAGACACGAAAAAGCCCTGGATGGACACTTGTACCACCCAAGGCATAAAATACGCTCAGAACGAAGAAAAACGGGCAAATTCGGGATGTTTAGTCTTCTAACAACTCAATACTATATGTGCCTCTGTTGGGATTATTTCTTAAGTCTTCAACCAAACAACCTTTAACATACTGCTGAATATAAAATTCCTCAAATGGTTGATGAGTACCTTCCGCTGCAACCATCTCATCCCATTTGTCGCTATCTATAATCATAGTTTTTGTTGCGACAACTTTGACTCTTATTTTCATAAGGCGTGATTATTTTTGGTTTTTCTTTAGTGCTTCAAAGCGAAAGAAATTCTCATCACATTCACACTTCCTCCTCATAACCAATATTGGTTATATAACGCTTCTTCCTCTTTATCCTCACAATAGGAGAAAGGAACCAGTTTATCCTGCTGCTCCTGGATATGAAGAAGGTAATATTACCTTTGCTTGCAACAATTGCTTTGTCTCCATCAAGATACGCTGCTTGCATATCTTCCTTCTTGATGGCATCAATAAGCTGGTCACCGGACTCCTCATCCTCTTTGGAATGTTCTATCGTCAAGTGGGACAATGTGCTGAATATGTTATATATTTCAATACCTTTCATATGTCAATTTAAATAGTTTTGAAAAATGACGGCCGTGCGTTTCACAACGGACGGCCATCTGAAAATAAGAAAAACTTGGCAAAATACAAAACACTTGGTTATTTTATTGTTGGATACGCCTTGCATATGATTGCAGTAGGACGCAGGTTGTCTTGCATACTCTTTGCCATGCGCCAAAGTCGGTCTTAATCTTGTCCTTAATGTCCTTAAGGCTCCAACGCTTGCAGGGAAGACCTCCATTGCGGCAATAGTAGTCAATGATTTCTTCTTGTGTAGCCATTTTTTTTTTTCAGCTAAGATAAGTCTTCTGCCAGTCGGCACACATATCATTGAGTGTCATGGCA
>Ga0247608_10005201_pt1 | contig 14163 bp, 9 predicted proteins | sample 176DNAGHGlowgp2_FD_193490 | JGI IMG/M metagenome (GOLD analysis project Ga0247608, IMG submission 193490) | Sheep rumen microbial communities from Palmerston North, Manawatu-Wanganui, New Zealand - 1766 DNA GHGlow gp2 | ecosystem: Host-associated > Mammals > Digestive system > Stomach > Rumen ...
GCAACCCAGATATGTTTATTACGGCAAGAAACTAAGCCAGCAGGAACTCGGGCATCTGCAACACCCTGCAGTCTTTGGCCGCATGGACGCCTACCCTGCCTACGGATTGAACACACCTGCCGAGGCTGCACTGGCCATGCGCCATAGTGACGGCAACATGTCGACAGCCCTCGTGACAGACTATTGGGAACGGGGCGAGGTCGTAGGCGAAGGCAACTTCGTCACTTGCATCACGATGAAAGACCCCGTCTACCCCATTCAGGTAACGCTGAACTACAAGGCCTTCGTCGAGGAGGACATGATAGAGGTATGGACCGAGATTACCAACAACGAGAAAGGTATCGTCAACCTGACCACCTATGCCTCGGCCATGCTGCCCATCCGTCGCGGCAATGTATGGTTGAGCCATTTCTACGGATCGTGGGCCAACGAAGCACAGTTGGTGGAAGAACCGCTGACGGCAGGCCAGAAGGTTATCGTCAACAAAGACGGAACCCGCAACTCGCATACAGACCATGGAGAGGTGATGTTCTCGCTTGACGGCAAGGGACAGGAGAACACTGGAGCCGTCATCGGAGCGGCCATCTGCTACTCGGGCAACTATCGCCTGAAGGTGGTCACCGACGATACCGACTACCATTACTTCTTCGCTGGCATTAACGAGGACAACTCGGAATACCACCTCAAGCGCGGCGAGACCTTCAAGACCCCGGCACTTGCACTGAGCTACTCGGAGAAAGGACTCAGCGGCGTGTCGCGCAATTTCCACAAGTGGGGACGCAAATACCGCTTGCAGCATGGCAACAAGGAACGTAAGATTCTGCTCAACTCGTGGGAGGGTGTCTATTTTGACATCAACCAGCAGGGCATGGACCAGATGATGAAGGACATAGCCTCCATGGGCGGCGAACTCTTCGTGATGGACGATGGCTGGTTTGGCGACAAATACCCACGCAAGACTGACAACTCCAGCCTGGGCGACTGGGTAGTAGACCGCAACAAGCTGCCCGAGGGCATTGAGGGACTGCTGCGCGATGCGAAGAAGAACGGTGTTAAGTTCGGCATCTGGATAGAGCCCGAAATGGCAAACACCACGTCAGAACTCTACGAAGCCCATCCTGAATGGATTGTAAAGGCTCCGAAACGCGATGCCGTCTTGGGACGTGGAGGCACGCAGGTGGTACTCGACTTGGGCAATCCCAAGGTACAAGACTTTGTATTCAGTGTTGTCGACAATCTCATGTCCAAATACCCCGAGATAGACTATATCAAGTGGGATGCCAACATGGCCATCATGAACCATGGCTCACAGTATCTCACCATGAACGACCAGAGCCACCTCTATATAGAATATCACCGCGGATTGGAGAAGGTGTGCCAGCGCATACGTGCCAAGTATCCTGATGTCACCATACAAGCCTGTGCCTCAGGCGGCGGTCGTGCCAACTGGGGGGTACTGCCCTACTTCGATGAGTTCTGGGTCAGCGACAACACCGATGCCCTGCAGCGCATCTATATGCAGTGGGGTACCAGCTATTTCTTCCCTGCCATTGCAATGGCAAGCCACATCTCGGCAACACCCAACCACACCGTGTTCCGCACCACAGCACTGAAATACCGTATTGACGTGGCAATGTCGGGCCGTCTGGGCATGGAGATACAACCCAAGAACATGACCGACGACGAAAAAGAACTATGCCGTAAGGCTATTGCCGAGTACAAACAGATACGTCCCATAGTACAGTTTGGCAACATCTACCGACTGATGTCGCCATACGACAAGAAGGGTCTCGCCTCGCTGATGTACGTCAACGACGAGCAAACCAAAGCCGTATGGTACTGGTGGAAAACGGAGTCGTTCCAGAACGAGCACCTTCCCCGTATCAAGATGGCTGGACTAAACCCCACACGGATGTATAAAGTGCACGAGCTCAACCGCATTGACCTCAAGCCACTCGACGTAGAAGGCAAGTCGTTCAGCGGAGCCTATCTGATGTCGCACGGCATCGATGTGCCCTACCGCAACGAACCCGAATGGTCGAAGAAGAGCGACTGGTCCAGCCGCGTACTATACCTCGAGGCAGAATAAATAGAACATCGAAACTTCGAAACATCGAAACTTCGAAATATCAGAACATCAAAACGACGAAATCCTAAATAATCTTGAAAAAAGAAGGCACCGACCTCCTGTCCTACATTCGCGAGGGTCGCGAAATGACACAAGGCGAGAAACTCAGGCTGATAATCAGCCTGAGTATCCCGTCTATTCTCGCCCAAATCTCCGCCACCGTGATGTTCTTCATCGACGCTTCCATGGTGGGACACCTCGGTGCAAGAGCCTCGGCAGCCATCGGACTGGTAGAGACCACCGGATGGATGATGGGCGGACTGGCCTCGGCTGTCAACATGGGGTTCTCTGTGCAGGTGGCACATGCCATTGGAGCCAACGACTTCGAACGTGCCCGACGTGTGTTACGACAGTCACTCGTCTGCAGCCTCCTTTGGGCACTTCTCACCACGCTGGCAGCCCTCTTGGCAAGTCCTTTTCTTCCTTTCTGGCTCGGAGGCACAGAGGAGATAGCCCACGATGCCACCCTTTACTTTGCCATCTTCTCCGCTTTCGGCATCTTTTTCCAAATGGAAGGACTGGCAGGCTCTATGCTCAAGTGCTCTGGCAACATGAAGATACCCTCGGCACTCAACATCCTGATGTGCGGCATGGATGTAGTCTTCAACTACCTCTTCATATATATCCTTGGCATGGGCGTAGCCGGTGCAGCCATCGGAACGGGCGTCTCTATGCTCATCACTGCCGCACTCATGCTCTATTTCCTATTAGTACGCTCTGACATACTGGGAATTTATAAGAGGAAAGAAAAAAGAGATAACAGCTGGCAGAGTTTCCGCCCCTGTAAAGATGTGGTGAACATTGCCGTCAAGATAGGTGCCCCCATGGGACTTCAACATCTGCTAATGGGCGGTGCACAAGTGGTCAGCACACTCATCGTAGCCCCCTTGGGCACCATTGCCATCGCAGCCCATTCATTGGCCATCACCGTCGAGAGCCTCTGCTATATGCCCGGTTACGGCATTGCCGAAGCCGCCACCACTTTGGTGGGCCAGAGCTTCGGTGCAGGCCAACAGGTGCTCACCCGTTCGTTTGCCCGTACGTCAGTAGTTCTCGGTATGCTCGTCATGACGGTGATGGGTGTTCTCATGTGGGGTTTTGCCCCAGAACTGATGATGGTGCTGACCCCTGTCGACGACATCATTGCCGTAGGCTCTGACTGTTTGCGCATTGAAGCCTTTGCAGAGCCCATGTTTGCTGCAGCCATCGTCTGTAACGGCATCTTTGTAGGAGCCGGCGACACACTAAAACCAGCAGCCATGAGTCTGCTCTCGATGTGGGGTGTCCGTCTGACCCTCGCTGCCATTTTGGCCGGGACCTATGGTCTCCCCGGTGTGTGGACAGCAATGGCCATCGAACTCACCTTCCGCGGTTTAATTTTCCTCATCCGACTTTTCCATGGTGGCTGGATGAGAAAAAAGTAAAAAGATGCAGCACACAGGATTCTACCCGAGTGCTGCATCTCCAAACTACTATCAATAACTAAAAACCTAATCCTTATGAAAAACGTCCTCACGACGTCTGTGTTATCCTTAATAACAATCTTCTTTCTTTTACCTTAATCGAACCTAACCTATTGTCGATTTTCCTTTTTCAATCTTTTACCTTTAAACCAATACTTTCTTGAAGACGATGCAAAGGTACGATGATTTTTGCTATGTTATACCATTAAGGCCCTCTTTTCCTGAAAAAAGGGCCTTATTCTTGACCTACATCAAGCAATTGTGTGCGAACACATCTAAATTGTGGCCGAACACAGCACTTTTTCCACTCCGTTGGTTAAGCTAACAAACTGGGCAATAGACAGCTGTTCGGGACGGAGGGTGAGTGAGAGGTGAGAGGTGGGAGTTGAGAGGCGGGAGTTGAGAGCTGAGAGCTGGGAGTCAGACAACAACTGCTTCAGCGAGACTCGCAACATCTTACGCCGCTGGTTAAAGACAGTTTTCACTACACGCTTGAACAGCTCCTCATCACATCCGAGGCACTGAGTCTTGTTGCGTGTCATACGAATGACGGCACTCTTCACTTTGGGAGGCGGATTAAATACCGTCTCGTCCACCATGAACAGGTATTCCACATCGTACCATGCCTGGATAAGCACCGACAAGATGCCATAGGCCTTGTTGCCAGGCTTCGAGGCCATGCGCAAGGCCACCTCATGCTGAATCATGCCTGTACAACAGGGTATCAAGTCGCGGTTGTCAATCATCTTAAAGAATATCTGCGACGATATGTCATACGGATAGTTACCCGTTAGCACGAACTGTCCACCATCGAAGACCTTCGACAAATCCATTCTGAGAAAGTCCTCGCCAAGAATGTTCTCGCGCAGCTTGGGAAAGTGCTCATTCAGATAGGCTACCGACTCACGATCAATCTCAACCACCTTCAATGGTCGCGGTTTCTCAACCAGGTATTGTGTCATCACCCCCATTCCGGGACCTACCTCCAATACAGGCAGTTGAGGACATGCATCTACCGTATCAGCTATGCGACGGGCGATGGAGAGATCGGTCAGGAAGTGCTGGCCCAGGTTCTTCTTTGGACGTACTTGCTTCATGCTTTTCTGCTTTACTTACTACGGTGCAAAGATACAAAAAAAACCGCAGACATGACGTCTGCGGCTCTGGTTATTTCTCTAATTTGTTGTTTTTTACTTTAAAAGTACGTTTGCATTCTTGCAAATGTACATAGCCTCAACGGCTGCTACGGCCAGAACGGCCACTGAAAACATTGCTAACATCATAACTTTTTCCTTTCTCAATCTTTATGTTATCCTTAATCTATATTGTCATTCAGAACATCTCTATGTCCCTTTTGACGATGCAAAGGTAGTAACTATTCTCGACATGACAAGCGCAAAATGACAACTATCGCACGAAAAAGGCCCATTCTTTGACTTCTATCAAACTTTTCCGCATATCGTTGACCTATGTCAAAGAAAAAATTAGTACCTTTGCAGACGTAATGAAAATAAGAAGCATCATCCTCAAAATTCTCATGCCTCTGGTGCTTGGAGGCGCCATACTCTATTGGATGTATCGCGGCGAAGACTGGCAGACCATCGTCCACGTTGCCACCGAGGAGATGGACTGGACGTGGATGCTGCTATCGTTTCCGTTCGGCATTCTGGCGCAGGCATTCCGAGGCTGGCGCTGGCGACAGACTCTTGAGCCTATAGGCGAACGCCCAAGGGCTTCTGTCAGCGTACATAGCATCTTTCTCAGCTATGCCGTCTCGCTCGTCATACCTCGCATCGGTGAGTTCACACGCTGTGGCGTACTGAAGCGCTACGATAACATATCGTTTCCCAAGGCATTAGGCACAGTGGTTACCGAAAGAGCCATCGACTCACTACTCGTCATGGGCATCACGGCCATTGTTTTCTTACTTGAGATGAGTACCTTTGGCTCGTTCTTCCGCAAGACGGGCACCAATCTGCAGAGCATACTGGAGCGTTTCTCCATGACAGGCTATTTCGTCGTAGCCACATGTGTCGCAGCCATCCTCATCCTGCTACACTTCCTGCTGCGCAAGCTGTCAGTATATAATAAGGTACGCGCAACAATACGAGGCATCTGGCAGGGGGTCGTCTCGCTGAAGGCTGTACGCAACATACCGCTCTTCATCATCTTTACACTGGCCATCTGGTCGAGCTATTTCCTGCACTATTACCTCACCTTCTTTTGCTTCGACTTCACCAGTCACCTGGGTCTGGGGTGTGCGCTGGTTACGTTTATCGTTGGCTCCATAGCCGTCATCGTGCCTACCCCCAACGGTGCAGGTCCCTGGCATTTTGCAGTCAAGACCATGCTCATTCTCTATGGCGTGCAGGACGAGAAAGCGCTCTATTTCGTGCTCATCGTTCACACCGTCCAGACCTTATTGGTGGTTGTCTTAGGCATATACGCCTGGATGGCTTTGAGCTTCACCAGAATAAAAACAAACCCTAAAACTTCAATACAATGAACGAAATTCAGAATTTGAACCCGAAGAGTATATGGAAGAACTTCTATGCACTCACACAAGTACCACGTCCAAGCGGACATCTCGAGAAGATTCAACAATTCCTGCTTGACTTCGGCAAGCAGGCCGGCGTGGAGGTTTTCCAAGACCCCGCAGGCAACATCGTCATGCGCAAGCCTGCCTCTGAGGGCATGGAAAACCGTCAGTGTGTCACACTGCAGGCCCACATGGACATGGTGCCAGAGCGCGACACCGAGTCGAAGCACAACTTCGAGACCGACCCTATCCGTCCCTGGATAGACGAAGGGTGGGTGAAGGCTAAAGGTACCACCCTTGGTGCAGACAACGGTCTGGGCGTCGCTGCCATCATGGCTGTCATGGAGGACAAGACCCTAAAGCATGGTCCCGTAGAGGCACTTATCACTCGCGACGAAGAGACGGGCATGTATGGAGCCAACGACCTGCCTGAACACGAGCTCCAAGGCGACATCCTTCTCAATCTGGACTCTGAGACATGGGGAAAATTCGTCATCGGCTCTGCCGGAGGTATAGACATCACTGCCACACTCGACTATCAGGAGGTAGAGACCGACCCAGAGGACGTTGCCGTCTGTGTTACTCTGAAAGGTCTGCGCAGCGGTCATAGCGGACTGGAAATCAACGAAGGCCGTGCCAATGCCAACAAGCTGATGGTACGCCTGGTACGCGAGGCCGTAGAAGAGCTCGATGCCCGCCTTGCCTCATGGCATGGCGGCAAGGTCCGCAATGTCATTCCCTACAAGGCCGAGGTGGTGCTCACACTGCCAAAGGAGAACCTGCAGGCAATGCAAGAACTGGCCGAGGCCTGGCTTGACGACTTCAACAGCCAGTTTAAGGGCATCGAAAGCGGCATTAAGCTGTCATGCGAGAAAGTCGCCACACCCGAGAAACAAGTTCCGGTCGAAATACAGGACAACCTCATCAATGCCATCTATGCATGCCACGACGGCGTGGTACGCATGATACCCTCCTACCCCAGTGTGGTGGAGACCTCGTCCAACCTGGCCATCATCGACATCGAAGGCGGACATGCCGGCATCAAGATACTGGCACGTTCCAGCCGCGAAGACATGAAGGACTATGTGGTAAAGATGCTGGAGAGCTGCTTCAACATGGCGGGCATGAAGGTAGAGACCGCAGGCTCGTATGGTGGATGGGACCCCAACCCAGAATCACCCATACTCCACCTGCTGCTGAAAGAGTACAAGGCGCTCTTTGGCAAGGAAGGTATCATACAGGTAGACCATGCCGGTTTGGAGTGCTCCGTCATCCTGGGCAAGTACCCCCACATGGATGTCGTCTCCTTCGGCCCCACCATGAAGTCGCCTCACACCACCTCCGAGCGCGCACTCATTGAGACCGTGGCACCTTTCTGGAATCTGCTGAAGAAGACCCTTGAGGACATTCCCGTGAAGTAAACCAACCTTTTGCCTTAGGTAAACTACCCTTTTACCTAAGGTAAACCATCACTTTACCTAAGGTAAACTACCCTTTTACCTAAGGCACCCGGCAGGCGTGTTTTTGTCGGTCGTCGATTCACCATAAATATACAAGGTGTATCGACAACCGGCGAAAATCGCTCCTTTGGCTTCACTTGCCGAAAAAAACAAAAGAAACATTTGGCAGTTTGCCTGCTATTTCGTACCTTTGCAACCGATATAAACCAATTTCAAATTAATTATGGACGACTACCCGGCGAATCATAACAATTCGTAGGCGGGAGGAACGGCAGGCAAGACCGCTAATCCTCTTGCCGCTAAAACCATTTCACAAACGGAAAAAGGATTAGCACAATGAAGACTTTCTGGAATACCCAAGGAGGGCTCAGCCAGCTGGAAGAATGGCAGCCCAATTGCTGGATACAAATGACGTGTCCCACAGACGAAGACCAGCAAATGCTGGAGGAACAGTACAAAATACCCGACTACTTCCTCTCCGACATCAGCGATACCGACGAGCGTGCCCGTTACGAATACGACGACGGATGGATGCTCATCATCCTGCGCATACCCTACGTCAAGGAGGTACGTTCACGCACCCCCTATACCACCGTTCCCCTCGGCATCATCCACAAGCGCGATGTCACCATCACCGTCTGCTACTATGAGACCAACATGATGATTGACTTCGTCAGCTACCAGCAGAAGCGCGGCGTGGGCTTCACCGACTACGTGGACATGATTTTCCGTCTCTTCCTCTCCTCGGCCGTATGGTACCTGAAACGCCTGAAGCAAATCTCCATGCTCATAGAGAAAGCCAAGCGCAACCTGGACCGTGAGGTAAACAACGAGAGCCTGATAGGCCTGTCGCGCCTGCAGGACTCGCTCACCTACTTCAACACGTCCATACGTGGCAACGAGACACTGCTCTCCAAGCTGAAGTTCAAACTACAGATTGACGAACTCGACGCCGACCTTATCGAAGACGTGACTATTGAGATGACACAGGCACGCGAAACCACCAACATCTACTCCAACATCCTGGAGTCAACGATGGACACCTACCAGAGCATTATCAACAACAACATGAACACCATCATGCGTACGCTGACCTCCGTCACCATCATCCTCATGCTGCCGACCCTCATCTCCAGTTTCTTCGGCATGAACCTCATCAACGGCATGGAAAACAGCCCCATAGGATTTCTCATAGCCATAGTCCTTTCAATAGTTATTTCCGTTATCTCACTACTGGTTTTCAGGCATAAACGACTCATTTAAGTCACTTTTCTTCAAAAAAATTAGGTCGAATCAGATTTTTTACTTAACTTTGAAGCCTGATTATGTGTGACTAACCCTATCATTCACTAAAAAAGACAAGATGATGGACTCTCAAGAAAAGGCTCTCAACGAAGAGCAGATTGCAACGACACACTCTGACCAAGAGTCAGAGAACGTAGAACAGAACGTAGTGGAAACCGCTGCCCAGCAGCCCGAAGAGGCCGTACTGCCCACTGATGCAGTTCAGCCCGCAGAGACAGAGAAGGCAGCAGAAGCCCCAGAACGCAAGCAGTATCAAACCAAGAAGGACGTCCTGGAGCGTGTACGCGAGATAGCGCACAGCGACGAGGCCCCGCAGAAGGAGGAGGTAGACAACCTGAAGACCGCCTTCTACAAGTTGCATATTGCCGAGCGCGAAGCGAAGCTGAAGGAATACATCGACGGCGGCGGCGACCCGGAACAGTACCAAATCACCCCCGACCCTGACGAGGAGGCCTTCAAGGCCGAGATGGTGCTCATCAAGGAGAAACGTCAGCAGCTGTTCAAGGAGCAAGAGCAGGAGAAGCAGGACAACCTGCAGCGCAAGCTCGACATCATCGAAAAGATAAAGAGCATGATTACCTCGCCCGAAGAGGCCAACAAGTCGTACAAAGACTTCAAGGCCCTTCAGGACGAATGGCGCGAGATAAAGAACGTACCCGCCGAGCGAGCCAACGAGCTGTGGCGCAACTACCAGCTGTACGTCGAACAGTTCTACGACCTGTTGAAGCTGAACAGCGAGGCCCGCGAATACGACTTCAAGAAGAACCTCGAGCTGAAGACCCGTCTGTGCGAGGCAGCCGAAAAGCTGGCCGAAGAGCCCGACGTCATCAGTGCCTTCCACCAGTTGCAGAAGCTTCACCAGGAATACCGCGAGACAGGTCCCGTCAGCAAAGAACTGCGCGAGGAGATATGGCAGCGCTTTAAGGCCGCTTCTACCATCATCAACAAGCGTTTCCAACAACACTTCGAAGGACTGCGGGCCAAAGAAGAAGAGAACCTGCAGCGCAAGACGGAACTCTGCGAGAAGGTAGAAGCCATCGCTGCTGAAGAAAACAAAGGCAGCGCCGACTGGGAGCGCCATACCAAACAAATCATTGACCTCCAGGCCGAATGGAAGACCATCGGCTTCGCCCCACAGAAGATGAACGTCAAGATATTCGAGCGCTTCCGTGCAGCATGTGACGACTTCTTTGGACGTAAGGCCACCTATTTCCGCACACTGAAAGACCAGTTCAAGGAGAATGCCGAGAAGAAACGCGCCCTCATCGAGAAAGCCAAAGCCCTGCAAGACTCCACTGACTGGAAGTCTACCAGCGACAAGCTCATCAACCTGCAGAAGGAATGGAAGACCATTGGTGTAGTGCCCAAGAAGCTGGGCGACCAGCTGTGGGAAGAGTTCCTCACCACCTGCAACAAGTTCTTCGAGGCCCGCAAAGAAGCCGGCGCTGGCGCCCATAGCGAAGAACGCGACAACCTGGCCAAGAAGCGCGATGTCATAGCCCGTCTGAAGACTGCAGCCGAAGAAGCTGGCGACGACCTGCAGGAACGCGTCCAGAAGCTCATCGAAGAGTACCAGTCCATCGGACACGTGCCCTTCAAGGAGAAAGACAAGCTGTACGAAGAGTACCATGCCGTGCTCGACAAACTGTACAAAGACCTCAACATTACCGTAGCACGTCGCAGGCTATCCAAGTTCAAGGACAACCTGAAGCAGGTAGCCGAACGTGGCGAGAACGCCCTCGACAACGAGCGTGCACGCCTGATGCGCCAGTACGAACAGCTGAAGAGCGAGGTACAGACCTACGAGAACAACCTGGGCTTCCTCAACGCCTCGTCAAAGAAAGGCAACTCGCTTATCGACGAGATGAACCGCAAGGTACAGAAGCTGAAGGACGAAGTACAGCTGGTACGCGACAAGATCAAGGCCATCGATGCCGAAAACAAAGAGAAAGAATAAAGCTATCAGGCTCACAGGGGGTCTGCCCCATGTGACAACATAAGCGACATAAGAAAGAGATTGTCAAAAAGAAGAGCGCTCACCGAAGTGAGCGCTCTTCTTTTATTGGGGCCAATTACAGACAAAAAGTAATCCACCAAGCACTTATTATCAGTTGCTTGGTGGATTATTTTGTTGGGGTACCCGGACTCGAACCAGGAAAGGCAGGACCAGAATCTGCAGTGTTACCATTACACCATACCCCAAAGTCACTCTTGCGAGTTGCAAATTTCTCATTTGCGGGTGCAAAGGTACATCTTTTTTTGGAACCGGCAAAAAAAAAAGGAGTTTTTTTATAAAAAAAGGCAAAAAAAGTCGTTTTATAGTCGTTTTGTCAAGAATAAGGTGTATCTTTGCATTCAATATGGAGCAAACAAGACAACTGGTAGACACCATTACCAAAGGAATACAGGAGAAGAAAGGCCAGCGCATCGTAGTGGCTGACCTTGCGAACATCGACGGAGCCATCTGCAACTACTTTGTCATCTGCCAGGGCAATTCGCCCTCGCAGGTAGAAGCCATTACAGAGAGTATTGGCGAGCTGGCCCGTAAGGAACTGGGCGAGAAGCCCGCCACGGTAGCCGGTCTGGAGAATGCCCAATGGGTAGCGATGGACTACGGCGACGTGTTGGTACACGTCTTCCTTCCCGACGTGAGAAGCTACTACGACTTAGAGCACCTTTGGGAAGACGCCGAACTGACGGAGATAGAAGACATCGATTAGCAATCAGAAGACATATACTAAATGGAACAGCAGAACAACAAGCCTCAGATGAACATGCCCAAGTTCAACATGAACTGGATATACGGCATAGCCATCGTGACCCTGATAGCGCTTTACCTGACACAGGGCAGCGAACAGTCGAGCGTACGGACCGAGACGTCCTACTCCGACTTCAAGGTAATGGTGATGAAGGGGTACGCAGACAAGATAGTGGTAAACAAGTACTCCAACACGCTCGAGATGTATGTAAAGCCTGAGCACATCCGCGATGTATTCCACCAGGGGGTGCAGCAGACAGGGAAGAACCCCTGCGTGAACGTAGCCATAGGCAGCGTCGACCAGGTTGAGCAGTTCATCAACCAGGCTCGCGAGGAGAAGAAGTTCTCGGGCAAGTTCTCTTACGACAACACCAAGGACAACGACTTCTTCTCTTCGCTGCTGATGAACATCCTGTTCTTCGGCGGCATCATCATGGTGTGGATGTTCCTCATGCGTCGCATGAGCGGGCCCGGTGCCGGTATTGGCGGCGGCAGCATCTTCAACGTGGGCAAGTCGAAAGCCCAGATGTATGAGAAGGGCGGCGAGCTTGGCATCACCTTCAAGGACGTTGCGGGCCAGGCTGGCGCGAAACAGGAGATGCAGGAGATTGTGGACTTCCTGAAGAACCCCCAGAAGTACACCGACCTTGGCGGCAAGATACCCAAGGGTGCGCTTCTGGTTGGCCCTCCGGGCACTGGTAAGACGCTGCTTGCCAAGGCGGTAGCCGGCGAGGCCGGTGTGCCGTTCTTCTCGATGTCGGGTTCCGACTTTGTAGAGATGTTCGTAGGCGTGGGCGCGTCGCGCGTACGTGACCTATTCGAGAAGGCCAAGCAGAAAGCCCCTTGCATCATCTTCATCGACGAGATAGACGCCGTGGGCCGCGCGCGCAGCAAGAACCCCGCCATGGGCGGCAACGACGAGCGCGAGAACACGCTGAATGCGCTTCTTACCGAGATGGACGGCTTCGGCACCAACAGCGGCATCATCACGCTTGCCGCCACCAACCGTGCCGACATGCTGGACTCGGCGCTGATGCGCGCCGGCCGTTTTGACCGTCAGATACACGTCGACCTTCCTGACCTGAACGAGCGTCGCGAGGTGTTCAAAGTGCACCTGAAGCCACTGAAGCTTGACGAGAACCTTGATGTAGACTTCCTTGCCCGCCAGACGCCCGGTTTCTCGGGTGCCGACATCGCCAACGTGTGCAACGAGGCGGCCCTGATAGCGGCTCGCTTCAACCGCGAGAAGGTTGGCAAGCAGGACTTCCTGGACGCCGTAGACCGCATTATCGGCGGTCTGGAGAAGAAGACCAAGGTGATGACCGAGCAGGAGAAGAAGTCGATAGCCATCCACGAGGCCGGCCATGCCACCATTTCGTGGTTCACCGAGTTTGCCAATCCGCTGGTGAAGGTCAGCATCGTGCCCCGCGGCCGTGCCCTTGGCGCCGCCTGGTACCTGCCCGAGGAGCGCGTGCTGCAGACCAAGGAAGCCATGCTCGACGAGATGTGCTCGCTGCTTGGCGGTCGTGCCGCCGAGGAGCTCTTCATCGGCCACATCTCTACCGGCGCCATGAACGACCTCGAGCGCACTACGCAGCAGGCCTATGCCATGGTGGCCTACGCCGGCATGTCGGAGAAGCTGCCCAACATCAACTACTACAACAACCAGGAATACTCCTTCCAGAAGCCCTACTCGGAGACCACGGCCCGCATCATGGACGAGGAGGTGCAGCGTATGATCAACGAGCAGTACGCCCGTGCCAAGCAGATACTTCAGGAGCACCGTGAGGGTCATGCCCAGCTTGCCGAGCTTCTGGTAGAGCGTGAGGTCATCTTTGCCGAAGACGTGGAGCGCATCTTCGGCAAGCGCCCGTGGACCAGCCGCGCCGAGGAGCTGCTGGAGGCTCAGCAGCGCGCCGAGGCCGAGGCCATGGCCGAACGCCGCGCCAAGGAGCTGGGTCTGACCACGGAGCCCAAGGAGCCCGGGGAGCCCACACCCCCCGCCCCACCCACCAAAGCCTAAAAACCTTTTGCTATATGAAGAACCTTATTATCCGCACCATCACAGGCGTCATCTTCGTCGCCGCCATCGTGGCCTCGTTTCTGAGGCCGGAAGCCATGGTACTGCTGTTCAGCATCGTCACGGGCATGACCGTATGGGAGTTCTGCGGCCTGGTGAACCAGCGTGACAACGTCACGGTGAACCGCTTTATATGCACCGTCGCCGCCGTCTACTTCTTCTTCGCCATGACCTACTTCTGCAGCGACCTCTACGGGGGCAGTGCCAAGAGCGTAGTGTTCATCCCCTACCTGGTAACCGTCGTCTACCTGCTTGTGGCCGAGCTCTATGCCAAGCAGAAGGACCCCATCAACAACTGGGCGTACACCATGCTGTCGCAGATGTACATTGCCCTGCCCTTCTCGCTGCTCAACGTGCTGGCCTTCACGGCCCGGCCTGACGGCCAGGTGGCCTTCAACACGCTGCTGCCGCTGTCCGTATTCGTCTTCCT
>Ga0247608_10005204_pt1 | contig 14159 bp, 9 predicted proteins | sample 176DNAGHGlowgp2_FD_193490 | JGI IMG/M metagenome (GOLD analysis project Ga0247608, IMG submission 193490) | Sheep rumen microbial communities from Palmerston North, Manawatu-Wanganui, New Zealand - 1766 DNA GHGlow gp2 | ecosystem: Host-associated > Mammals > Digestive system > Stomach > Rumen ...
GTTTATGAGAAGAACAGCATTTATAGAAAATGAAAGTCATAATTGAAGAATCATTATCAGATTTTATCGAATCAAAACTACAGAGCGCATACAATAGAGGTGGGAAAAAAGATGTCACTCACCTGTCCCGTTGGCATATGCTGAGTGGTTATTTCCGTTTTGGAAACAACCACATTTTTGTCCAGCTCTCCTTCATCAAAGATATGTGTCAGATGCTTGCTGATGGCAGGAATGCCCACTCCAAACAATTGAGCCATCGCTTTCTGAGTTGCCCAGATAGTATCATCCTTGATCACCACCTGTACCTTCCCTTCTTCGTCAGTCAGATGGTATAATATGAATTGTATTTCGTTACTCATATCTTATATTGCTTCTATTTTTATATTCACCTTCAGGTAATCAGCTATCTGCTTTACTTTGATGTTCTAACAGGCTCTTTCCTAAATCCGTCAGATAGTATTTCTGATTCGGATGCTTAGGAGAATCAGGGTATTGCATTGCAATATAATTCGCTTCCAATGCAGGTTTTAGATAGTTCTTGAAAAAGTTCATAACATCTTTTAAGTTCATAGATTCCATCATTTCGTTTCTCGTTTTGGGTCCCTGTTTCAGTGCCCTCAGAAGTTCCAAAGCTTTAGGGGTAGCTTTAGGGGTAACTTTAGGGATAGCTTGGGGGGTGCTTGGGGGGTAGTGCCTGCCTCAAGCTGTTGTATATTTACTGGTAGTGCCATAGTCTATTATTCTTCTGTCATTTTCTTCGTTCTTGTTGCAAAGGTACATCTTTTTTCTGAAAGTACAATCTGTTCGTGCCTAAATTGTTTCAATCTTAACTCTGCAGCTTTCCAAAGTTATCGTCGATATACTCTTTCTTCAGTTCCAGCCAGATTGGCGTTTTCTCCGATGTAGCCATAGTCTAAAACTCATTTTCAGTTTCCTTCGAAATCTCCCAATATACATCTATAGGACCTGCAAAATCAGGCTCATTTTTCTTAACCAATTCGTTCAGTGCATTAATGGCAGGAGCGTTTATCCTCTCAAACAGCTCATCATGTCCATCCCATTTCGAATCCCAACTATTAAGATGACTCCCATTGTCAAACCATACTTGATACAGCTCCTCATAGAACTCGTCTTCAAGTTCTATTTCAAACCAATACCTATGACATACGTTTGCATCACCTGCTTCGAGCAGCCAGTCAACCCAAAATCTCGCCTTCTTCATATCTTACCTTTATAACTAAAATTGTCTATGCCGTGTTCCCGCAGGATGCCTACTAGCATCGAGTTTGTCTGCTGCCCATACAGCTATAGATAACATGGAAGATCTCGCTTGCATCTGCGAATTGGCTTCATTTTGAGATCTTGGTTGGCTAAACAGGTGCATATGCATTAGAACTGCAAGAAGTAGATTCTGACAACTTCTGCCTGATATTCCATTCTTTTGAAGACGTTCCACAGACAAAAGCCCATGCTTATGCCTCGGTTCTGGGTCTGAGTTATGACTCTTTATTACTCGCCCTACCATATAGTAATGCTTTGCTTTGCATAAGTCGTGGCATATTGCTGCAATTACCATATCGTCATAATTCATCTTCTCTTTCAAGATATCGCATGTAAGTTGTTTGTTATGGAGGAATTTTATATAGAGTTCGCTATTTTGGCGCTCATCAGGTGTCATGCAATTCCATTCTTCTATGATGCGAAAAGTCCCAAGGGAATGCTCTGCAAGTCCGCCTGGAAAGTTATGATGTCGGTTTGCTGATGAAGGGCGATAGAAAAAACCACTTGAATCTAAGTACCTGAGTAATCTACCGACGTTAATCGCTTCTACTTTCTCGAACAAAGAATAAATCTCTTCACGTTGAAGTACTATCCGTTTCACAGCATTCTCCTGGAAAGTGGCATTACTGTACCATCCAGCAATTTTTCTATTAACTTTCTGAGCAAAAAGAACAGAATCTGTTCTTGTATATATGTTGTTTGACATGTTATCTATTCATTTAATGTGAGACACCATGTTTCTTTTATTCATTATCATCCTCTTTATCATAGTGAGTGGTAGCATTCTTAAATTCCTCAAAATGAGATTCCATTTCATGATAGAAGAAATCACGATCAAGATATGTTAGTTGTTTTACAGCTCCCAACTTGTTAAAGTAAGAAGCCAACCCATTTGCAACATTCTCCATACTTGAAATTTCTGTTTCATAATCTTTTATGAACTGAAGTATACCAATAGCAGCCTCTTTGTGTTGGATAACCTTTCCGACTCCAAATCGGATAAAACGTAACGTATAGTTCCTAAACAAAATTTCTGTCAGTTCATATTTGTTTGCTCTGTCCTCGTCAACGGTTAAATATACCAGCCACCACAATCCACCTAATCCATGGCGCATTATACCGTGGGCTTTGACTGTAAAGTGGTTTAATATAGCTTGTTTTAAGTCAGTAGTTCCTTTTAAATTCCATCGTTCCCGCATATATGGGAACAAATCAGTTAGAGCAAGCGACTCCCACAATTGTGAAGTGGTAGCCTCCAATGGTCTTAGGTATTTGTATGCCTCATAGATTGCTACGGCAGACTTGAAATCTCCATCAGTTGTTGAATCTAATTTTTCTAAAAGACCATCTGGCTTTGCAATATGAGGCAGGTCTACCAAGTAGTTATCATCATATGGGAAAGTGTCAAGAAGGAATCTGTTCAAATCGACGCCTTTCTCTACATCATCAAAGATGTTATTAATATATGTTTGAGTAAGTATCTTCTGAAATGCCATAGTCATTACGAATTGTCGTCATTATTAATAAGATATGTGAACATGCGCTCGTATGGTTTCCCCAAGAGTATCTGTGTTAGTTTGTCAACTCTCCAGTCTTCAGGATCCTGATCTTTGAATTCTTCAAGTTCCTTTTCTGTAGCGATCCTGTACATTATAGTGTCAGCCCATCTTTTGCCTTCATAACTTTCTATTCTGCAGAGTGCATATGTAAGAGAATTCAAAACGATGGATGAATGAAGAATATCTGCCTTACTATTTATAGAAGGTTCATTTTTGTATTGCTTATATAACTTAGATGGGAGTCGTATCTCAATTTTATCCTTGTCAAGAATGGTTGACGGCAATTCGTCGTCGGTCTCAACAACTTCCATGAAAGTGCCATAAGCCTTTAATTTGTCATACTTAATGTCAGCATTATATGAGAAACAGCCGAGGATGCCTAACAAGTCTCCAGGCTCCATGGTAAACACATGCCCGAAATAGTCTGGATGAAAGCCACTATTGACATAGTCCATAATGACTTTCTTGACCGTAATAGTGCATGTAAACATAATATTCTTGGCAACATTCTTTCTTGGCAAATCGATTTTGAAGTGAAGCGATTTGCCAGAATAACATTTACGAAAACGAGTAGTATCACAACTTACTTCACATACATAATCTGCATAGTCCTTCTCTACAAGACCCCTAATATCATTATTATCATAATTCAGTGTTATGTCAAAATGATATTCTTTACTATCTTTTGTTATCTCTACGACAGGTTCCGACGGTTCTGGAAGGATGTCATCATAACTACCCAATACGGGATATGGGAAGTTTATATTATTTAAATTCATAGGCCGTAAGTTTTACAATGTGTTTCATATTGTCCTCAAACTGCAACTCAATGATATTCCGCTTATCTTTGCTTAATACGAGGTCTGAGATGGTATTTCCATTGATAGTACCTTGCGAAGCAGAAATAATGCCGACTGTCTCATCGCGCTCTTCGCCACCAACAATGATTTCAATTTGACCATTGACAACATCATTTTCGACCTTCATACTGATGGTATGAATCATCTTTCCTGATTTCTGTTCGGCCATGACTCTATAATCTACAGGTACATTATGAAGGAATTCTCCCTCTGTAGCTGTGTCATCTGGTTCATAACCTCCACCTCCAGGAGCTGTCCCTTTACCCTTTTTCCTTTTTTTCTTGGTTGACCTTATATGACCACCCATGGATCCACCTCCTTTTGGCTTTCCCTTTGATGGCTTTAAAATGACCACTTTACCTTTCTTCTCTTTCGTTTCAATGTATGTAGGGGCAGAATCTATGATGTCCGTTGTTGGTGAATTCCCTTCTTCCTGTTGGTCATCGTCAGGTGTACCGAAGAGAGGATTATCTTTTAGTTTTTCTGCATCAGGAGTAAGAAGATCTTCTGGAACAAACAGATATTCATCAGTACCGGCAATCCCCAAGGCTCCCTCACCATTCGTGACGAAGATGCTTTGGAGAGATTCTGATACGAAGTTATTAATTTCCTCTCTAATCAAGTAACCTTTATCTCCTAACTTGGAGAATTCCCATTTTTTGTGGGCAGGATCTTCCAAATCCTTGAGTAATGCACCTCCCTTGTCATCTTTGAAATATAGTACACCGAAATATCCATAGCTGGAAGAATAGTGTCGTGCACGGAAAATGTACATGCATTTATTCCTCATATGAACTATACCATCTCTTGCCTCCTTGTTCTTCCAAATATACAAGTTGGTATCGCCCAATATAGATAGCTTCTTTTCTATTTTGATAAACTGGTTTGATGTTCCCGCGTTTTTGACGGCTTCATAATATGGTCTAGGATTATAATCGTCATGACGACGTGCCTTATCAAGAATCTCCGGGTAGTTCTGACTCATGAGTTCTTCAAGCGAATCTGTATCAATCACGGTATTCCCTATTTCGACAATGAGTTTGTTGTTATATATTGCTAACCAAAAATGCCGAAGAGTGGCTTTAACCATTTCTTTATAAGCAGCATCGACTTTACTGGCTTCTCCATCTACCCCCATGACATATATATCTGTACCTGGTTCATTACGATAAAATCTGTCTGGAATATCTGTTTGCAGGCTAGCCGGCTTCTGTCCATCTTGATTATCGTAATAGCCATAATGCATATACTTTGTTTCTACTCCATCTTTCCCTTTATATAGATGAGTACACAGGTTTGCAGCACCTTCAAAATATGTCTTACCTGCGTCTGTCATTGTTGAGACCAATATTGTGTGTATTGGGGACATCACGAAAAATGCGGAATGTCCAAAACCGTAGGAACCACCTGCTGCATCATCGGTCTTTACATTATATCCTAATAGCATAAAATGGAGAATCGTCAGGTTTGTAGTCCATGCCTGTTGTATTGAAGTCCGACACTTTTATGTAGTAGATAACGTTTTGATTGTTATACGTCATGTCAAACTTTTCAAGCATAGTCTTATATTGCTCGGCTTTTTTCCCATATAGCTTGTATGCACCGGCTATATGTTCACGCAATTTGTAAAAGTTGTCAAACGATTTTGTTCTCAACTTTCCAAACTCGAACTTCATTCTTACCGGCTGGCTCTTATCCTTCACGACATCGAGAGAGTTCTGTATAGACTCCCTAATGAGTGATGGATATGGCGTATCGGCAAAATAGGCTTCAGCAGCATTGTTTGGTCCAATGTCCTGAGCAGCCTGGGGCTGTTTTTCAAAATGCCATTCACAATTTCTTTCAAGTATGCTCATACTCTATCAATTAGTTTATTTGAAATTTGCATGACTTCCAAAGGAATTCATTGTTCAGCACATATGTTCCATTATTATAGACTTTCTGTATTCGCGTTATTCATTAATTATCAACTTTTAATAACCCTGTCGGTTCTCCAAATCCAATCATATAAACGAGTTGACGAGCACGTGTTATGGCAACGTAGAGCAATGAGCGTTTTGCGGAAAGGAACTCTTTCTGAGCAGCATTATCCATCCCTGAGAAAGGATATCCCTCTGTTGCTTTAGAAGGCAAATTACGTTCATTAATATCGGTAAGTATGATAACACGGTATTCAAGTCCTTTCAAAGAATGGAATGTGCAAAGGTCAACTCCGTTTGTACTACCTTGCTTTTGGGCCCCTTTTAAGACTCTATACTCAGTACCGTCACGATGCAATCTTGTTTGAATCCCCTTTAATAACTGCATACTCGGCGCAGCAATACAAATCTCAGATAGTTTTATACCATTTTCAAGGCACTCATTAAGCCATTCAATTACCTGCTCGACTTCTGCATTTGCATCATTTACAATCTTGTACAAGGGGACAATACCATCATGTATAAGAGATACATAACCTTTGGTAGATTCCTTTCCTCCATCCAAATCATCATAATCAACTCCCTTAATAACACTGACTGCCACTCTCTTGATAGGTTCAGTGGTACGATAATTGATTTTGAGCTTCTTGCTTCTGATGCCACGAACATTAATACCTGCAGCTCCGAAATTCATTTTACGACCTGTATATATGCGCTGAATAGGGTCTCCAACCAAGAACAAGTCATTTTCTCCCTCGGCAACTAATGCACGAAGGAATTTCAGTTCCGGGTTCGAGAAATCTTGGAACTCATCAGCAATGACGTTGGTATAAGGATGGATGTTATTATCGTTAAGATAATTTGTTGTCTCATTAAACAGCTCCAGCCTGTCAACGACCTTGCGCTCTTGTTTTAGAACGACATACTTTTCAACAAGCTTCCAAATCTCAACACGCTGTTTGCGACTTAATGCTTTGTTCCGGCCTACACGTGGCTGCATCATATACTGCTTGACATCCTTATTGCCATAATATACAATGACATCTATATATTCATCATATAGGAACTGCTCATCAAACTCTGTTACTTCAGTTTCCAAGACTTCACGCCACAACTTCAGTGACTCCTCGTCACCACTATAGTCAAGAACCTTGTATCCATCCTTAATCTTATAAGCCTGAGCGACATCCAATAGTACACGGTCGATGTTGCTCAATGTGTACTTGTTCGATGGTACATCGAGTTTTTCAATCGAATCCGCTAAGTTGATGCTGAGAGTTTTTGTGTATGTCGTGAACAAAACATTTGCACCTGGCTTCTGACACAAGAACTTTAGGCGATGGATGGCTGCAACGGTTTTACCTGTTCCTGCACCGCCACTGACCTTCATTGTACCTTTGTATTCGGCATCAACGAGCTTTCGCTGTGATGGATGAAGGAATATCTGCCACTTATCCATACCCTGCTCGATGATACGCTGCAACTCATCATCGTCAGTAATTTCAACGAATCGACGCTTGTTGTTGTCACTGAGCAGTTTGTCTTCATTCTCACGGGCCTGACCATCTTCAATACTACTTATAATATCATCGATGTTCACACCATCCATGATATTAAAGATGTTTTCATATGCATCGATAGGCAAAATTGGTTCCAAAGCATCGAGATCGTCCAACGACTTGATGGACATGACTCTTCCTATTGCCTCTTGTGGAATACCTATTTTCAACAGTTTTTCCTCTGGAACGCCTGTAAAGAACGTACTTTCTGTGGCTGTCTGAGGTGTAGGAGTATAATCCTGCTCCTTTTCTTCTACAGATATCAACTGGCAAGCTTGTGTATGCTCGTTCCAAACAAAACGTTTGCTCATTCCCCATCGATATGCCTCTTCATGGTCAGCAACATACAACAGAGTATAGGTATTTCCATCCAACATTCCGATAACAACACGATAATTGTCATCAACTCGTGCTGTACGCATGTTGGAATTCTTAAATTGGGCAATCGGCTCTAAGTGAATACCTGGAGAAGCTGGGTTTTCACGAAACTTCTTCTGGAATGTAACCACTTTGTCTTGGGTCTTCTTTGGCAACTTAAAAACTGCATCAAAGAAAGTTTCTGATAAAAATAGTCTCATAGCTGTATTCTATTATTTTATTAGTTCAACGTTAAAATCTTCCTGTTTAATGACTTTATATCCTTTCTGCTCAAACATTGCCTTGTCCGCATCAGAGGAAGGGTCAATGGCAATCTTAGGATTATCAATAATCATAGCAGCACTAGCGATTACATCATTGTTCTCGTCTGTGAGCTCAAAAACGCCATCATAACTGAATGGGATATTGTTATCTATCAGTATATCAACAATATCTTCCATACCAGGATATAGTTCCTTTACCTCTTCATGGTTCACTGGCGCAGCTGCGGCCTCTTCTTGCGAGCTTTCAAGACTTCCTGAGAAGAATTGAATCAGGTTGTATCTTCTCCAGAAGGCAACCCATTCTTCCTTGTCCAGTTCACTTAAGCCCCTTTGCAGTTGAAGATCATACTTGATAGCATCACTATAGGCTTTCTCCACTTCCTCATCTGTTGATGTGTCTGTAAGGTCGTTTGCACAAGATGCGTCCAGTGACAAGGAACCACTATAGAGCAAACCGTCGCTTGGCAGGAAGCTTGGCGTATCATTTATGCACCAGAAACATGTTTCCTTAATACTTCCCAGTTGTGGCGTTTCCAGTAGCTGCCCGAGACGGGTAACAGAGTTAAAACCAAGTTCATCATCTTTTTCAGACTCGAAGAGCTGGATATCCTCCCATGTTAACGTCCATGAGAACATACGCTGTGGTTTGGCTTGTTTGATGCCTTCGCGTTTCTCCCAGTCACTATAGAATCTCATGTTTGGGGCGCAAGCATGATATTGATAACCATCCAAATACACCGACCACCATGGAATATTGATGAGATCTTCTATTTCATTACCGTTTATTCTTGCACGGGTACACATGATTTGGAAGTCTGGGATGGTCGTGTGCTTTACACCGTAAGCCACAGTCAATTCAAACTGCGGTTTGATGTTATATCTGATTTCCGTGTCTGTTTTGTCATCCTGAACCACCAACTCGTAATGGTACGAATCCTCATCGGGGACCTTCTCAAAAGACCAGTCTTTCTTCTTTGATAAAGTTCGCATGGCACTGACAAATTTCAGTTCAAGTTCACTATCTTCTGCAGCTCCGTTTTGAGCAATAGTTCCAACAGAACCATCTATACGTTCCCATGTTTTGGTGTTATCAACGAGCTTCCCAAATAGAATCTCTGCCTGCTCTCTGCTAAATGAGTCGCGTGAGTATTGGTTTCCATAAGTCAGTATACAATGATAACAGCCATCTTTACCCTCATGTTGGCAAGCACAATCTCTGATCCTTTCGTATGCTTTCTCCAACAGCTCTGTGAATTCAGCTGTGTTATAAAGCTTTGCCAAGTAACCAGTACCACCAGGAATAGTGTCGTACATCACCAGATAATAGTCTTTCTTGCCTGTCGCTTGGTTAGCCTCTGTATATGAGTCTATCCTGATATGCTCAGGAGATGAATGATAGTATTCCTTCATGCCAAGTTCAATGCCAGACCTAAACATCTCGACTGCTGATTTTGCATCCAGTATCTGTACTGGTAACAGAATCTTGATGGCCTCAGTCTGCATGTGACGGAACAGATACAACTGTTCAAACACCTCACCGTTTCTGTCGTCAGCAAAGTTGACCTGTTTGTGGTTACAAAATCTGTAGTGCTGCTCTACCGGTTGATGGTCTCTGTTTTGCTTTGATAGGATTGGGGTTGATTTACCACAGTACCGACAAGTAATGAAGCCATTCTCAGGAATGATATTCTCATTGTTGATCTCAACTTTTGCTCCTGACTGCATCTGCATACCATAGTTGGCCTCATAGAGATCCATGTTGTTGCAGAACTCAATACCGAAACCAATACCCTTCATAGCATAGGATGAAACGACTCCTTTATGATGGAACATGAAGTGCTTCTTCACGATGAACTGTTCTTTGGAACGTTCTTCATTGGAGTCATCAAGCACCGCATCAACCTTAAACATGGCACTCCTGGCGTTCGTGAACTTCAGGAAGTGGTGTTGATTAACGCCCCATGATGGGTCACCGCATTTCGGACAAGCAGCTTGAGCAAAATCTGCTGTGCCTTTTTCAGCCAGGCAATCACACTTCGAACAGTATCTCATAATTGTGAGATTGTCCTTCCAGTCAAATGTGGGGATTCCGCTGACTTCCAACTGGTATTTCTGAGTACAAAACCTGTTGCCTGGAGCCAACTCTTTGATTCCCTGTGATGCTGAACGAGTCAATTCAATGACACTCGGCTCAGCAACATTATTCTTCTTGTCTTCCTTTTCCGGAGACGAATAAACGCTGGCTTGAAGCTTTACTCCAGTCTCAGGGAATGCGTAATTAGGCAACAGTCCGCAGTTCGTCATAAACTCGATAAGACTTTCACCTTGTATGTTTCCATACTGCTTCTTGCACGCTTTTATCAACTCCTTGATGGCTTCTTTGGCTGGGTCGTTGGGCTGGAGCTTCTCTTCTTGCTCCTTGTATTCGTTCATCTCCTGACCTAACCCATATAATCTGTCTGCTAAAGAGTGGAATTCCTTGATAATAATCTGATAGAATGATTCATTATCCATCGACTCTGCAAGAATCTTCAAGGTTGGCTGAGTCTTTTCATCGTATTGCTCTGCAAAATGCGATTTCAAGGTGTTCTTGTTGGCCTTAATAAAGGCAATGATTCGATTGATGACGAAACTATCAAGAGCCATTGCGCCCTCTGTTAGTTTCAGGTCTCTAACACTTGACGGTAGCGTATTGTCCGTACTTGCACTAATCCATGTGTCAATACAGTACGCAAAGAAATGACGACGAAGGATGTCTTTAGCCTCCAAGAAACATCCAGGAGTATTCACTTCACCTTCCATCATTTCGTCTGGATAGGTGAAATAATACATATCATGTGGTTCTCCAGAGTGAGCATAATTCAGCACCAGGGCAGCTCCTTCCTTACGTCCAGCACGACCGACTCGCTGTAGAAAATTACTTGGCTTTGGCGGAACGTTGGCATTGCCCATCACATTCAAATCACCAATATCAATACCCATTTCAAGTGTTGATGTGGCTGTAAGTACATTAACGGAATTGGAATGAGGATGCTCTTTGAAGTCTTTCTCCAGTTTTTCTCTATCGCTACGTTCCAACAAGCCTGTATGCTCCCGTGCATATACACGAGGTGATAGTGCTCTGTTATATACTTGCTGATAATAGTTTAGTTCTGGGTTTATTTCTTCTGAATAGGTTCCTGCACACTTGTAGTCAAGGCAGAGAGTATCTTCTGCAAGACCGTCACTCTTGGCTACATAGAGCGTTGACTGACAGTTGCTACACTTTATATGCTTCACCTGTTTGCTTACCCAAATGTGGTCAGGGTTGATAACATAATTGCCGCCTCCTTCTGGCGCTTTGTTTACAAGCCCCACTTCTTCCATTTTACTGAAAAGTATCCGGATGAAGTCATTAAACAATGTCATGTTCTGCTCAATGGGCCAGTTGAAATATCTCCAGAAGTAGTTCGTGTACCAATTTGGCTTTTGTCTTCTAAGTACCACGATGTCAAGCATATCATCATTCGTTCCTTGGAAGTTGATACCAATGAGCTTCGGGAAACTAACTCCACCGCCAAATGGTCTGTTTAAGAAGTGGCGACCGTCTCTGTTCCAGTTTAGTGCCCACAGCGTAAGAGCCTCTTTTCTGAATTTATCTAGATATTGATGGTCAACAGCACCATGCCGTCTCATTCTTTGCAGGATACCATATACATAATGACAGAACGCCCGCTCGTCATCTGCTACATACCCGAGATTATTATCCATCAAGAAGTCTTTCATCAAATCATACACCCTGTGAATGTCTTCACTTTTGAAGAAGGTCGCTGATGAACCTGTTTTCTCCAAAGTACGACCTAATTGTGAAGTAAGGCCAAATTCACTTATGATTTCCCAGTCCACACGGACATCAAACTCATTCTTGAAAGACTGCATAAACCCACTTCCTTCTCGATAGTTATGCCGTAAGTCTATGTGAGAAGCTAAATCTGCTGGCAGAAAGCGGTTGTAATAATCCTCTTCCGACAGCTTTGCTTTCCAATATTCCTTAAATCCTTGCTGCAGTTCAGCTATGTTTACAGGGTGATCCAGTGTATTAATATATTGCTGCATGGACTGACGGAACAGGAAACGGAAAGTCCTTGCTTCGTAGAAACCTGCCTGGTGTGCAGCATCCTGCACACTGTTATTGAATACCAGGATCTTTCTTTCCTTTTCATCCGCATGGTCAAAGTCACTTGACAAAACCTGGCTGATGGCCACGCTCGACAATGTGGATGTTCGTCCACCTACCTGACAAATAGCATCGCTATTGCATTCCGGGCAGTAAGAGGCAAATCTCTGGTTGCCACCTCTTGTCGAAGTAGTCTTGCTGCACACGCGCACCCTCAGCGTATCACTATCACTAACGCTTGCTTCGCGCAAATCCTTTAAGAACACATGGTGGGTAACGTTGATAGCATTTTCATTCATATATTCATCAACAGCCTCGTGTTTCTTCGATTCTATATTGAGCAGAACCACTTCTTTCTCTCGATTCATGAAAGCCTTGTTGATGGTGGCTATATCTGAGCAATAACGATCATCGGTAGCCAGACGTCTGGATAACCATCCACTTGCTCCACACTCACGACAGAAATACATGGGAAGCGCTATACGGTCTTCGTCCTTCTTCAAGCTGTGACGCCATGTAAATTCTGGCTCTTTCTGGAAATACCGTAAGATTCCACTCAATTCGCGTTGCCAAAGTTGTACCTGAAGATATAGCAGCGGTATTTGTTTTCCCGTTGTATTAAGAGGACGTTTGGCATATGCAATCAGCGCCAATAGGTTCTCCAAAGCGATAACGCAAACCTTCTCTCCTTCTTGCAGATAGAGCTTACGATAACTATTGTTTTGGTCAATCAATCTCTTCTGTATATCATCAAGCGACAAGATTCCTGTGCTTAGTATATCCAATAAAGACTTGACAATATCCATACTGCGAAGGCTTGTTCCGGCATCTACTGGTGAGATGGAAGAATCTTTCAGCCACACCTTACACAGCCGCTTCATATAGCTTTCCACAGTGTCGTTTGCACCGAACTCGCAACTCTTAATCAGTTTTGCATCAGGAAGTGTATTGTTTGTTACAGTTACGTATTGGTCAACAGGAATACGATGCTCTTCTATTACATTCTCTTCTTTGAAAATCTCACCGAACACATCTGAGGCATAATCACAAAGTCTCTTCTTACTGTCTGGACCGTTTCCAATAGTTGCTGAAGTACCTATCGGACAGAGTACGCCTTTTGGCATATTGAGTTTTAGCTTCAAACGGCGAATCAAGTTGGCCACATCTGTACCTTGTGCTCCGTCGTATGTATGTAACTCGTCAAGAACAATGAACTTTAAGGCCTTATATTCTGTATCTATATTACCTCTCCAGAGACAACTGAACCTTTGGCGCATCAGGCCATAATCAAGCATTTTGAAGTTTGTGAGCAAGATATCAGGTACAGTGTCCAATATGGCATCACGGTTTTCAATAATGTGGTCTTCACCCATATCACGAGGGTAATTCTGAGGATCGGTACCTTCTCCCACGAAAAGTCCTGCAGTCACTTTACCTTTCAGTCGTTCATCGTTCCAAATCGTTTCAGCCAGACGTTTGGCCTGGTCGCTGGCAAGCGCATTCATCGGGTACATAATAATTACCTTTACACCCACCTGACGCTCATACTTGTTGCAGTTGTAGCAATAATCAAGTATTGGGTATAGGAAACACTCCGTCTTACCTGAACCTGTACCAGTCGTGAGCAGTGTCGGTTCGGGCTGATGTCCATTCTTCATTGACAGCTGACTGAAAGCCTGCAGCTGATGTTTATATGGGGGGAAGTTAGGAGCAATATCCAATGGGATATTCTTACTTTCTTCCTCGGTAGCTGAAACAAATGGTGTTTTCAGCGATATGAATGGTCCCTTAAACAAGCCATCCTCTTTATCCTCAATAAAGCGATAGAAAGCATCACTGACATCCTTCTCCTTGAACTTGAAGGTCGCCTTGATATACTCTATAATGGAATCACGTACCTCACGTGCTTGTTGGAGTGGTAACATATCTTATCGTTTTAGAAGTTCAACATTAAATTCATCTGAAGAAATAACTTTATATCCTGCTCGTTCAAAGATGTTCTTAGAGTCATCGTCAACAGGATCTATAGCGATATTGTATTCTTTTAGCAACATCCCAGCAGTGGCAATCACAACACCATCCTTGTCCATGAGATCTACATCTCCTTCATGGCTGAATGGAACATTATTGTCTAAGAGTAAATCTACTATTTCTTCGAGACCAGGATATAATACTTTCACATCG
>Ga0247608_10005205_pt1 | contig 14157 bp, 14 predicted proteins | sample 176DNAGHGlowgp2_FD_193490 | JGI IMG/M metagenome (GOLD analysis project Ga0247608, IMG submission 193490) | Sheep rumen microbial communities from Palmerston North, Manawatu-Wanganui, New Zealand - 1766 DNA GHGlow gp2 | ecosystem: Host-associated > Mammals > Digestive system > Stomach > Rumen ...
AGACATCTGGATTGACATGACGCCTATGTCAGACGTGATGACACTGCTTCTGTGTTTCTTCATGTTGACCTCAACATTCCTGACCCCAGAGCCGGTACAGGTTACTGCACCTAACTCTGTGTCAGAGTTGAAGATACCAGAGCAGGACGTTCTGAACATTCTGGTAACCCCAGAGGGTCGTGTCTATTGCGGTACGGAAAACAAGAACAACATGCAGGCGATGCTGGACATCATGACCGACAAGTTCGGTGTCCAACTCAACCCAACCCAGATCAAGCATTTCCGCGAGGATGCTATGGTTGGAGCCAGCATGTCGCAAATGGCAGCGTACCTCAACCTCGAGCCTGAGAAGATGGCCGAGGAAGTCCAGAAACTCGGTCTTCCTCTTGACAGCATCAAGGGTGGCAAGAGCGAGTTCCAGGAGTGGGTCACTGCGGCCCGCGAGGCTAATCCTGACATCAAACTCGCCATCAAGTGCGATTCTAAGACTCCTTATGCTTCTATTAAGAAGTTGATGTCAGAGTTACAGGACATGAACGAGAACCGTTTCCAACTCATTACGAATCTCGATGTTAAACGTTTAAACGACTAGTATTATGGCAAAAAAGAATCTATCCAAGCAGAAGAAGATGGATACCCGCGTGAACTTCACGCCAATGGTAGACATGATGATGCTTCTGATCACGTTCTTCATGCTGTGTACTACACTGGCTAAACCGCAGGCAATGCAGTTGACCATGCCGTCAAACGATGACACGAAGAACCTGAATGAAGAACAGAAGCAGGTGACTAAGGCTTCTCATACCATTACCCTTTACCTTGGCTCTAACGACAAGGTATGGTACATTGCCGGTCTTCCCAACTACGATGATCCCTCATGCGTGAAGGAGACCACCTATGGCAAGGAAGGTATTGAGAAGGTACTTAATGAGCATACCACCGAGGAAGGTATCAATCCTATTGCCAAGATCAAGATGGCAAAGAAGGAATTGGATGCCAAGAAGAATGAGTATAACTCAAAGATGACAGACGAGCAGTATCAGGAAGCCCTCAAGAAACTGAAGAAGGGTGAACTCCCCAACGGTGAGAAGGTTCCTACGATGACCGTCATCATCCGTCCTCTGAACACCGCTACCTATGAGAACATGGTGGCAGCCCTCGATGAGATGCTGATAAGCAATGTTGATAAGTATGTCATTGACAATGTCGACAAGATGAGTGACGAAGACAAGGCACTCATCCAGAAGGCAGGTGTCAAGTGATTAACCCCTAAAAAGCAGAAAGAACTATGGCAAAAATAGATCTTATAGACAATGGCTGGGTTGACCTCGTCTTTGAGGGTAAGAACCAAGCATACGGTGCTTATCAATTGCGCAAGAATACTGGTGCTCGTAACCTGAAAGCACTTATCACGATGTTCATTGGTTTCGCTATCATCGCAGCCATCGTCATCGCAAAGGTATCTATTGAGAACTACATCGCATCACAGAATGCAGCCATCGAGGCAGACGTAGAACTCCAGAGCCTTGCAGAGAAGAAGGAGGCTAAGGTAGAGAAGAAAGATGAGCCCGAAGTTGAGAAGATTGAGGTTGAGCGCGTTAAGAGTTCTGTAGCCTTCACCGTTCCTGAAATTAAGAAGGATAATGAGGTAAAGGAAGAGCAGGAGATGAAATCTCAGGAAGAACTTCAGGAGACCAACACCGCCATCGGTGCCTTCAACGTAGAGGGTAACGACGAGACAGCCGGTGAGGTGCTCAAAGCCAAGGAAGTAATTGCTGAGCCAGAGCCTCCAAAGGTAGAGGAGACGAAAGTCTTCGACGTTGTAGAGCAGATGCCTTCATTCCCTGGTGGACAAGGTGCACTGATGTCTTGGCTTAGCAGCAACATCAAGTATCCTGTAGTAGCCGAGGAGAATGGTGTACAGGGTCGCGTAGTTTGTACCTTCGTGGTTGAGCGTGACGGTTCTATCACAGACGTAAAAGTCGTTCGTGGTGTTGACCCCTCTCTTGACAAGGAGGCTGTACGCGTGCTCAAGCAGATGCCGAAATGGATTCCTGGTAAGCAGAATGGTTCAGCCGTACGTGTAAAGTACACTGTTCCTGTAACCTTCAAACTCCAGTAATTGATGACAAAGAACCTATTCAACAAACTCGTTGGATTAACACTTATTTTAGGCTTGCTCTCCTCTTGTGGGAGCAAGCCTAATCCTGAACAGGAAGAAGCGTACTTGAAAGCCGCCGAGGAATTTGTGGCTGACGAGAGTTTCTACCCAATCCTTGACGAGGAACTTTTCTATTTCAACAGTCAGCGTATTGACACCATCGGTGTGAACTATATCAACGAGCAGGAGGCTGTCGAGAAACTGATGAAGTTAGAGACATGGCTTGCGTTCACCACTCGTGATTTCACTGCCAAGGAAAAGAAAAGCCTGCAAGACCGTAAATATCTGCCCCGTGCGATACCCATCGCTTACGACGGTCTTTCCATTATCGTCAATAATACCAATCCCGACAGTTGCATCACCATCAAGGATTTTGCACGCATTCTCCGCGGAGAGGTCACGCAATGGGGCGAGATTTATCCCAATTCCAAATTGGGAGCCATTGATGTCGTATTCGACAATCCATTATCCAGTACGGTTCGTTGGTGCGTAGACTCTATCCTTGGAGGAAAGGAGTTCACGAACCCCAATATCGGAGCCGTCAAGACCAGTGCCGCTGTGATAGACTATGTGGAGAATCACAAGAACTCCTTGGGCATCATCGGTTCCAACTGGCTGAATGACAAGCGTGATACCACGAATGTCACCTTTAAGAAGAACATAACAGTGATGGGTGTGTCAAAACTGGACTCTGCCACCAAGGCAAACAGTTGGAAGCCCTACCAATACTATTTATATAATGGCAACTACCCGTTGCGCCGTACCATCTATGCGTTACTGAATGACACCCGTAACGGAACACCTACGGCTTTCGCACACTATTGTCAGTTGCCCAAGGGACAACTCATCATCCTCCGCTCCGGACTACTACCCCGTTCAGCGAACATGAATGTGCGACAAATAATTGTCAATAAAGAATAAACCAATTTGACGTTCCAACGTCATAACGATAGAGAGTAGAAACAAGAAGTATAACCTTTAATAAATGAATTATGAAAGCAATTAAATATCTTGTAATGGGAGCGCTGATGATAGGATTCGGCACTCCAGTGTTGGCACAGGACGGTACAAAGGCCGATATTGATGCCGTAAAGAAAATCATTAGTAGCAAACCCTCAGATCTCGACAAGCAGATGAAGCCTTACTATAAGGAAAACAGAAAGAATGCCGAGATGATGATGGCTTTTGCACGTGCCTTCTATGAGGCAAAGGATACTGCTCATGCTCATGAGTATGCACAGTACGCTCTGGTAGCCTCTAAGAACAAGTATGCTCCCGCATACGTTCTGTTAGGTGACATCGCTGCCCTTGCAGATGATGGTGGTGCTGCTGCTTCATGGTATGACCAGGCAATCTACTATGACAACAAACTCGCCGAGGCATATCGTAAGTATGCGATGGTATACCGTAAGATCGACCCAAGAGGTGCTGCCCAGAAACTGGATGACCTGAAGGCTAACTGTCCGGAGGTGAACGTGGATGCTATCAAGGGACACATCTTCATGGTGGCTGGTGATGAGAAGAGCGCTTACAATGAGTTCAAGAAAGTACCCATCGCCCAGTTGGACAAGAGTTACCTGAACGAGTTCGCACGTGCCAGTTATTTCCAGGGTCACTTTGAGGACGCTCTCGCAGCCTGTGAGCAGGGACTGAAGGAAAAGCCCCGTAATGCCACCTTCACCCGTCTTGCTATGTTCAGCAACTATGAGTTGAAGAACTACGATGCTGCCAAGGGTTACATCTATAAGTATTTCAACGAGACCGATAGTGCTAAGTATTCAGAGTACGACCACTACTATTCCGCGTTGATCTATGACGCACTTGGTGAGCAGCAGAATGCCTTCGGTGAGTATGACAAGGCTCTGGCACTGGTTAACGACTCTTCAATGATTAAGAAATGGGCTATCTTGAAGACCCTCTCTGACGCATACCTGAAGAACAAGGACTTCGCCAAGGCAACCGATTACTACAAGCAGATGCTGGGTGCCAAGAAGGATCTGACCTATGATGACGAGGAAGGTCTTGCCAATATCTACTCAAAGGATGGAGATGCCTCAGCAGATCCCGCCAAGAAGGTTGAGATGATTAAGAAGGCTGACGAGGTTTATGCAGACCTGATCAAGAAATATCCTACTCAGGAGGTTTACTCCACCTATATGCGTGCTAACCTCAACAATAAACTCGACAACAACATGGAGAAGAGTCTCGCCAAGCCCTACTACGAGAAACTTGCCTCCTTGTTGAGTGGCAAAACAGACCGTACGAAGGGACAGAACACCATGCTGAAGACCGCTTACCACTACCTGATGTTCAATGCTTATATTAACAAGAATGTGGATGGTGCTAAGGGATTCGCTGAGAAGATTCTCCAGATTGACCCAGAGTATAAGGCAGCATTGGAGATTCAGGCTCTGAAATAAACCGAATATTACAAGGAGCGCAAGTCTCGGCTTGCGCCCCTTCTTTTTAATAAAAACGTATGATTAGAAACTTATCCCTTCGCCGTATCCTGACCAGTATGATGCCATGCATCCTATTGTTCTTTTTTGCATGCTCAAAGCAAGGTGATTCCGTTTCTACTCATCATGACACCAATGAAGGACAGGACTCTATCATCCAAGACATGATAGAGGAAGAACCTGAGAAAGCCCTGTTATTAGTAGACAGTCTTGAACAAAAACACCAGATTTCTAACTATAAGGCGAATTATCTCAGAGGACAGATTCACTACAGGTTAGGTCAAGAACTGACCGCAGAACTATACTATAAGCGTGCTATTGCGGACAACAATCTCTATAACGAGGAACCCAAATTATACTATTATGTTGCCGACCAACTATCCACAATCCTTACGGTCAAGGGCGATCAGGATGGGGCTTTGATGACAGCCACAGACGCTTATGCTGTCGTACAGGAAGACACCACGAAGATAGGACAGTTGTGGGCATCTATCCTACTACATGATATCGGCTATAGCCAAATGCAGTTAGGTCACAAGGCGGAAGCAGAGAAAAGTTTCACGAAGGCTTGGAATGATCTCAAACAACTTTCAGAAAAAGACTCTACTTTCGACATCACTCAAGTATGGGCACGTATCACCTATAATATTATTGATGCCTATACCAGTACGGAGCAGTTCCAGGAAGCCGCCCAATGGCTGACACATGGTGACGAGGCAATAGGAAAGATGGCATCCTCTCCTGACTGTCCTGCCTCTCTCGCCGAAGAATACATGGCAGGACTCAACACCCATAAGGCACTTGTCTATCTCAAGACAGGTAGACGTACCGAAGCAGAGAAAGCCTATCAGCGCTTTTTAGGTACTGCCTATTCTAAGTCCAGTAAGGGTACCATAGAGCATTGTGAGTACCTTGAACTCGCAGGAAAATGGAATGAGTTAGCCAACCTGACTCCAAAGGTTGACTCCATTATCCGCTCTTGGGGAACCCCGCCTTCACTTTATTATTTCAAATCATATCTCAAACCATACCTGAAAGGCTATATCCGTTCCGGGCGCACGACAGAGGCACTTGCCATGGCGGAGCGTATTGCCGAACTTGCCGATTCCATCTATGATTATGAAAGAGAACATAATGCCGCAGAACTTGCCATTATGTATGAGACACAACAGAAGGAGAAACAGATTGCCGACCAACAGTCAATGCTGAAGAACCAGCGTTTCCTGATGGCATTTATCGGTATCCTGCTGTTACTCATCTCTTTGGTCATCATCTCTCTTCTCCGTCTTCGCAATGCCAAGCAACTTGCTGAGAAGAACAAGGAACTGGAGCATAAGAACAAGGAACTGACAGAAGCCAATGCCCGTGCTGAGGAGTCGTCACGCATGAAGACAGACTTCATCCAACAGATATCCCATGAGATCCGCACCCCACTGAATGTGCTGAGTGGTTTCACACAGGTGCTGACAACCCCAGATACGGACCTGACCGATGAGGAGCGTCAAGACATCAACAATCGTATCACCATGAATACGAACCGTATCACAGAACTCGTCAATAAGATGCTGGAACTCTCCGACATTCATAGCAAGAGCATCATCGAGCGTACCGATAAGGTAAACACCATACAAATAGCAGCCCAGGCAGTGGAAGGCTCTGACATTCCCAAAGCGAAACATATCACTTTTAACTTAGAGTACGACCCCTCTGCCGACAAGATGATACGCACCAACTCCCTGTCCGCCTCCCGTTCATTGGCATTATTACTGAACAATGCCGCTAAATTCACCAAGGAAGGCAATGCGGAATTACGCATCACCCTCGATGACACCGCCCACATGGTCGTCTACACCGTTACCGATACGGGTATAGGTATTCCTCCCTATGAGGCAGAGCATATCTTTGAGGAGTTCTTCCAACTCGACAACTACTACGAGGGAACGGGTATCGGTCTCAGTGTGGCTCGTAGTATTGTACGCCGTCTGGGTGGTGACATCCGTCTGGACACCAGTTATCAGGGTGGTGCCCGTTTCATCATGACCCTTCCTGACGAGGCATAAAAAAAGGCTTTCCTTTCGGAAAGCCCCATATTCATTTTAACTACACCTGTGTTAAGCAGGCAGGCTGATAGCCTCTGACGGACAAACGTCAGCACATGTGCCACACTCTGTGCAGACATCAGGGTTGATTGAATACTTATCGCCCTCAGAGATTGCTCCTGCTGGGCACTCATCAATACATGTTCCACATGCGATGCAGTCGTCACCAATTACGTATGCCATAATCTTTTTTATTTAAAATGTTAATACTAAATACTTACTTTTGATGATGCAAAGATAGGAATATTTTTCGATATATACCTAACTTTGGGTAGAATATTTTCATAATTTATACGATGTCGAAATAATAAAGAACCTTTTTCCTGCGTTATGTTTAATGTGAACAAGAAACGATTATTTCTCTTAGCAATACTGCTTGTCGGTATTCTTTCCGCACAAGCACAACAGCGTCGCGTGCAGCACAAGCCCTATATTGACTTGCGCCCATTGCACTTCGGCATCGTAGTAGGTACGCATCTGCAAGACATTGAGTTTGAGAATGTGGGTCCACAGGTTCTTGTCGACGAGGAAGGCAATGTCAGTGAGCATCTCATCACGGCAGATGCCGACAAGTGGAACCCCGGTTTCTCCGTAGGTGTGCTTGCTGAGTTACGACTGCATGAGAACATCGCCTTGCGCTTCTCCCCCTCCATGCACTTCGGTGCCAAGCATCTTACCTTTCTTAATATGTTAGATCTTGACGAGGAAGGACGACCCCGTAAGGTGACGCAAGACTTGAAGAACACGTATGTCGGACTGCCTGTGAACATCAAGTTCAGTGCTCCCCGCTTCAACAACTACCGTCCTTTCATTGCTGCTGGTATCAGTGGGATGATCAACCTCACGGGAGGTGGTGAGGACTATGTCAGTCTGAAGCGTTTCTCATCCATGGTCGAGGTAGGTATCGGCTGTGACTTCTACCTGCCCTTCTTCAAGTTGATTCCTGAGTTGAAGTTCTGCTATGGTTTGGGCAACAGTCTTGACACCAACCATATCAATGAACTTCGCGACACCAACAAACGAGCCTATGCAGGCAGTGTCAGCAGTTCACAGTCGAAGATGATCATGCTCTCGTTCTATTTCGAGTGAAGCGTCATCACCATCTTCCCCACGAAAATAGCATGCTTCCCGTTCTGGTCGACAGGCACCTGCTTGCCGTCCAAATCCTTCTCATACTCCAATTGTTTGAAATAGGTATGCGTATGTCCACCTAACACCAGATCGATATGGCGTGACCTCGGTATCATATATTGGTCGTCCTCGCCTCGGTTGCTATACCATCCCAAATGGGACAGACAGATGACGACATCGCATTTCTTATCTTCTTTCAGCATCGTCGCCGTCTCTAAAGCCACCTTTCCAGGGTCGAGATACTTCACGCCCACACAGTTCTTTTCCGATACGAGTCCCTCCATCTTGGGGGAGAGTCCGAACACCCCGATCCTCACCCCATTCCGTTTGATGATGATATACGGTTTCACCAGTCCCTCGCACGGAGTGCCCGTGAAGTCATAGTTCGCACAGACTATCGGGAAAGTGGCAAGACGGAACACACGAGCCATCTCCTCCATCCCGAAGTCAAACTCATGATTCCCGATGGCAACGGCATCATAGCCCATCCTGTTCATCAGTCCTATCTCCACATCCCCCTTGAACATGGTATAATAGGCAGACCCTTGGAAGAAGTCACCACTGTCAAACAACAACAGGTCGGGACATTTCTCACGCTCCTCCCTCAGCATGGCGATACGACGGAGCGCCCCTGCCCTGCCCGCCTTCATGGTATCTGGCAGTTGGGGGTTAATGGGCATAATCGTACTGTGCGTGTCATTCGTATGCAGAATGACCAGTTGTTTCTCTTTCTTAGCCTGTCCCGACAAGGACAGCAGCATCATCAATATGACTCCAAGATATCTCATCATAACACCTAATCCTCTATGGTTATTCTTCCTTCCATCTGCGCATCCACCTCCTTGCCCTGTTTGTCCATCTCACGGAAGTAGTTCATGATGACAAAGCGGGAGTTGTTCTTCTCCTCCTGGGGTGAGTTGATATTCCTACCCTTCTTAAAAGCACTCATCTTATCCGTACCACCCAACAGATAGTCGATGGTAACGATTCGATAGTCTTGCTGCGGATCGATAGATTTTCCATGGATGGTCGCACGCACCAACTTGCCGTCTGTGGTGATGACCATCCTCACCGCATGGCTCACCCCCTCGCCTCCGACAGCAGCCATCTCACGGAAGAGTTCCAGCACCTCAGCACCAGAAAGGGTGGTGAAGGCGATCTTATTCTCAAAAGGAGCAATATCCAACACATCACCATAGGTCACATCACCCTTCGGCAAGTCGGCACGAATACCTCCCATGTTATATACCCCAAAGTCAGGATGCTCCTGATAGTCCTTTGCCGCCCACACCATGATGTCAGCAAGCAGGTTGGAGATCTCGCTCTCCGGGCGTTTCGGCGACATAAACTTTGCCGACCGTCCCACCTTCGGTCCCATGATACTGTCAATGACCTGGGTATAATATTGGAGGAACGTCGCCGCCTCCGCGTCAGGATGAGCGTCATAACGACTGTCGACCAGTATGGTGGAACGCTCCACCGATGCCACCTGATAGTGGGTCCGACAAGCCGTCAGCCCCACCGTCATCATGATGATAATCACTAATTTCCTGTCCATACCTGTAGTTTTAGCGACAGCAAAAGTACGAAAAAAAGAGGGTAAAAAACAAAAAATCCTCCGAATTTATTGTGAGATTCGAGAAAAAGCAGTACCTTTGCATCCGCTTTCCGCGTAATCGCTGGCAGGAAGTCACGAGTTGCCTGTTATGTTGCGTAGGAACGATACAACAATTTAATTTAAAGAAATACAATGGATTTAATTAAAGTTGCTGAAGAAGCATTTGCAACCGGCAAGAAGTTCCCAGAGTTCAAGGCTGGTGACACTGTAACTGTCGCTTACAAAATTATCGAGGGTTCCAAGGAGCGTGTCCAACTCTACCGTGGCGTTGTCATCAAGATCAGCGGTCACCAAGAGAAAAAGCGCTTCACTGTTCGCAAGATGTCTGGTACTGTTGGTGTAGAGCGTATCTTCCCTATCGAGTCTCCGAACATCGACTCCATTGAGGTGAACAAGGTTGGTAAGGTTCGTCGCGCTAAACTTTACTATCTGCGCAAACTCACTGGTAAGGCTGCCCGTATTAAGGAGAAGCGCCACAACGTGGGTGAGTAATACCTTCGACAATTACGACATAAAAAGGAGACATTCCCAACGGATGTCTCTTTTTTATGCCCTCGGCTTCTCCCCTACCTTGTAGTTCTCCTCGCCGTCGCCCTCTCCATGCAGGGCTTCCTGAAACGACTCCCAGTCCTGAAAGCCTGCCAACAGTGATAACCTGTCGAGTGTCTTCTGGTTCGGCTTCTTCAGCAGTTCGTGCTCTACCGCCTCCAGCAACTTGCGCAGTGCGTGTCTCTTTTTCTCCATAATCATATTGTCTATTTGGTTACTCACTTACAAGATGATCCGTTCCAAATCATCCGGCACACAGACTTTCCCACTGAACGCAGACTGAGCCTCAGCAGTATATCGCTCACGACGGGTGTCAAGAGTCTTGTCCTCTGTATGGTAGAGTATGAGATTCTTAACATGAAGACTCTCAGCAAGACGCGCCGCATCGAGTGCCGTACTGTGATGCTTCTCGTATGGTTTGAAACGGTCACGGTCCTCATACAGACAGAATGCCTCACTCATCAACCAGTCCGCATGTTCCGCATACTGCTGGCATTGTGGACTATACGGCTCATCACCAAGACAACACAAACGCTGTCCGCCAGGTAATAATGCCAAAAAACCGAACTGGCGCTCCTTCGTAGACTGGATGTCGAAGCATTGCAGATGGATGTCGCCCACCTCGAAAGTGTCACCATCCTCCAGACAATGCATCGTCACGACACTGCCTATCCCAACGGTGATTTTCTTGGGTAGTATCTGACTACAGATTCCTGTCAGAAGGTCAAGTACTTTCTGATGACTCCATACACGAAGAGGACGGCGGAACTGTAATGCCATACGCATCATCCAGACGCACCCCAGAAGATGGTCGGTATGGGCATGGGTGACAAACAAGTCTGTGATGTCCTCCAACTGAATACCAGCCCGCTCCAACTGAGCGAGTATCCCATTGCCGCCACCGGCATCCACCAGCAACACTGTTCCCCCTTGACTATGTAACGTAAAACAGGTGTTGTAACATCGGGTCACCAGCGCATTACCAGTTCCCAACATCGTAATATAGTTATTTGTCTGCATCATCTGAAAAATTTCGGTTTCCTAAATCATCTGCAAAGATACATATAATTCTTCAATAATACAAAACAAAATCCAAAAACAGCCTAAGGCTTCACCCCTCCCCCTTCGCCCCCAACCCCCGACCTTAGACCTTCGACCCCCAACCTTCGACCTTCGACCTTAGACCTTCGACCCCCGACCTTAGCCCTTCCCCCCTCCCCCCTCGCCCCTCGAAGGTGCCGGCTTCGGAACAAAACAAGTTGTTTTGTTCTCAAAGGAGGCACCCCTATCATTGATTAAGATAATCCTTATCAGAACAAAACAACTTGTTTTGTTCATGGAGAAATTAGGGGTGTTTTACACCGAAAGCACCTCTCCTTGTCACCCTTGTCACCTCGTTGCCACCCGCAACTGTCTGATAACTAAATAGTTTTGCAAGGCGGCAACGGTGACAAGGGTTTAAAAAATTATGGTGCGTGCGCGCACGCGCGAGAGAAAGACAGAGTTTCTCGGTAACAAACCCACCGTCAGTCGGTAACAAACCACCAGTTTGTCGGTAGGAAACTGCCACAAACAAAACGACTGGCAAAGTCATTGCCCTGCCAGTCGTTTCATAAATCATATTTTATACAAAGTGGATCGCTAGAAGCGTTATCATTTCCCTATAAGGGAACGCAAATGATTTAAATAACTTCCATTATACTCATTTAGCCAATATTTTGTTTACAAATGTTTTGTCATTTTCAAATTGAAGACTCACAATATATATGTTGGTTTTGGAGACATTTAATTTTGCTGTCTTACCCAAATTATTGCGGACAGCCAATTCATGACCTTGTAAATCGTAAATATGACAACTTGCTCCTTTCGCATCTGATATGGTGATAACACCTTCTTGATAACTAATTTTGTAATCTGGAACATTCTCTATCACTTTTATGCCTGTGGCATCCTTTTGTACAGTATACTCATAGGTTACAATCTCACTGTCATCCATACCATCACGGGTGGCTATTGCCTGAAGAGTAATCTGACCAATAGGTAAAGTAATTGGTCCCGTGTATTTAATGCGTTTCTGTTCGTCACAAGGGCAAGAACCGTCAAGTGTGTAATAGATAATTGCTCCTTTAGTTGCACTGGTCAATGTCAATAAATAACTATCTTCGAAAGTACTGCCACTAAGTTTTGAGGCTTTTGGTACTTTGACTTCCGTTTCTTTCATTACTACATTTACAGCAACATATTTTTCTTTTCCAGACTCTGGCATTGATAGATGGAGCGAAGCATTACCTGGCAGTCCTCCTGAAACAGTGATACGGGCTTTTCCTTCACTATCCAGTGTTACGTTTTGTACATCTGTAGTGGCAATCATGGAAGAGGTGTTTGCTCAACACCTCCTCCCACTCAATCCCTTTTCACATCGGCTTTCAGCACCTATTGACGGAGGTGAAGAGGTGTTTTTGCGAAATTTCTATTAAAAAACTTGTAACTTTCGGAAATAATCCTTATCTTTGCCGTTGATATGGGAGATTATCCCAACCTAAAACGAGAATAATAATAACTAAAAATATACTAGCTTATGAAAAGGAGATTATTTTTATTCAGTCTATTGTCGCTACTAATGGGTGGGGCAACTTTGCAAGTGACAGCCCAGACGACACGACGTGTTGCTGATAATATGGCTGATTATAGCAAGCTCTATGCCGATGTGAACGGCGACAAGCAAATGGAGACGTTAATAGTGGCTGATAGAGATGATCATGATAAAAGATGTTGGTATTGGCAGGACTTGGACGGCAATAATGTGATGACGGTGGCCGAAGGTAGAGGTGCTAATGGCTTAGGCTATATTCTTTTCGGTTCCCAAGGACAACTGATTGCAGACTATAACAACGATGGAATTCCCGATGTGTTCTTTTTTGAAGGATATTACGATGATAGTTCTCCTGTTTATGTTTATATCGCACTGAGTAATGGTAATGGCGATGGCTATACCATGAAACAAATTGATTTTAAATTGGGAGAAGATTGGGACAAGACTGTTAAATTGATGGTCGAATATGCCATTACGGTAGACTTGAATCGTGATGGAAGGTTGGATATCTTCGGGATGGAAAAGAACGGTTCCACTTATACCCCTGTTACCTATATCCAGACTGCCGATCATAATTTCCAGCGACAAGAATTAAATGTAGTTACTGATCCAGAAGAGATTGCCAAGGCGCAGTTCTCTACAGGTGGTTCTGGTAGTTATACGACGAGTGGACGGTTCATCTCCTCTGCTGTTAGCAGCAATGGCAGGACGTATGCTGCAAAAGAGGTTGTCTCGTGGCAGGCCATCGACATCAATATGGACGGCTATCCTGACTTGATTGATCCGTCTCCGTCTGGTCATTCTTTCCTCTCACTGCCTGACGGACGTTACTATGCCGCAGATCTATCGGGATCGGCAACAGTGGCAGACCTGAATGGTGATGGCGTGCACGATTTGGTACTATTTGGTAATGATAAGGCCATCGTACTGATGAGTCAGAAGAATGGTACTTATAAGACGGTTGAACTGTTGGAGAACTCTAACATTACAGCAGTTCACTGTCACGACCTTGACGGAGATGGAATTTCTGACGTGCTGGTATGTATTGATACTCCTAGAAACGGAGATAAAGCTTATTTAGCTTTCTTCCGTAATCAGGGTGATGGCACCTTTAAACGAACTGTCCAGACTTTCGATGGCTATTATTATTTCTCAAAACTATATCATTTGAAGAAAGACAATTGTCCTACGCTGATTGCTATGCATGCTGAGAGTGGTAATGGTTACGGAAAGAAATCTAGGCGCTTTGACTGGGATAAATCATTTGCTGTTTCTGAAAGTGATTTGTTGCCAGATGATTTTTCTATCGAGGGCGACAATCCCCAAACAACTTATTGGGTACGTGAGATTAACGGGTTACCTCTTATTCTTAATTATCTTGGTGATGGAAGTATGGGAGTGCTTTGCAGAAATTCATATAGCCATAACTTTATTTATCAGTATGATATTGACAATACTGCTCCACAATTGATGGCAGTTCCTACAGTAATTCCTGACAAGCAGACGGCTACGGTGAAGTTGGAATGGAAGACAGGTAAGGATGACTT
>Ga0247608_10005206_pt1 | contig 14154 bp, 4 predicted proteins | sample 176DNAGHGlowgp2_FD_193490 | JGI IMG/M metagenome (GOLD analysis project Ga0247608, IMG submission 193490) | Sheep rumen microbial communities from Palmerston North, Manawatu-Wanganui, New Zealand - 1766 DNA GHGlow gp2 | ecosystem: Host-associated > Mammals > Digestive system > Stomach > Rumen ...
CAAAATCAAGAGTCATATTATTTGTGCTATTTTCAATAACGATGACATTTTCAAAGTCTTCGGCAATTTTTGTTAATGCATATTCTTCTTCGGTTGAGATTTCAAGATAATCTCTATCCATATCTTGCACTTTATCTCCACTCTTATGGGTGGAATTATTGGATGATAATTTGTTTTGATAGTGAGGGCAGTCACTATTTTCACCAGCGTGACGAGAAATAACAAAGAACGCTGTATTACTATATGCTTTAGCATCTTCGTAGAGTTCTTGATATTTGGTATCAACTTCTAATGATGGCTCACGGATGACAAAGTAAGTGTCAAGAGCGGTAAAGATGGTATTAGCGTCACCTTCTGCTTTATGCCAATCGGTATAGTAGGCAGGAATGGCATCGTTAACTTCAATACCTCTTTTCTTAAGAGCGCTGTTAAGATCATATGATTTGTGACCTTTTGTGCCGACCATTTCTGAACCTGATGACATGATGTACCAGTCAACAGAACCGTGGCCGAAAACATTGACTTTTTTAACATCGTCTTTGCTAAGTGGAAGAGTGCCGTTATTCTCAAGCATGACGATACCTTCGCCTTCAACTTCGACGGCGAGTTCATCACCCATACCAGGCGCTGAACGAGTCATAGCGCTTGTATCTTGTGGGACAGGAGTTGTCAGGTAAGTGGTCATGGTACTAGCACCATCACCAAATGCCCAATGGTTACCAACTCCAAGGGCGACACCAACGGCGACGATGACAGGCAAAGAAACGATTGATACGATAAGTCTAACCTTATCTTTGCCCGACATAGAATTAAATTTTCCCATGTGATTTTCCTTTCTTTTTATTATGTATGTTTTGATAAGTCGAAATATTGACCTATCAGTAGTCATTTATATGATACCCATTAGGCGCGCGCAAAATAAAAGATTTTGTTGCTATTCTTTGATGTCAATTAATACACATCTTCTTTATTGATTAGTCACAATCTATCCAAGCAACAAAAAAGCCCTGCATATAAGCAGAGCTTTTAAAGTTGTTATTTAACTATTCAGCTTTTGGGGCTTCTTCTTTTTTACGAAGGGCTGTGAAGATAACAGCAAATCCCCAACCAGCTAAGCCAACAGCGACAACACCATCGACTACCCAAAGTAAGACTTTCCATCTTGCTGGTAAGTAGCCTTTAATAGGTGCTTTCATCGCGTTAGAGTTAACGATAGCAAATAAGTTATTGTGTGCAGATTTTCTTAATAAGTGACAATCTTTAGCGTCGGTTTTGGAAACGACAGGAGTACCATATTTCTTATCTGTTTGTAACTTACGGTCTTCTAAGCTGACCATGTTGATGTCACCACCAGCATAAAGCATTTGTTTGCTATCCATATAGAAGTCTGTATGGAAGTCACAAATGACTGAGCCACGGAAGCCCCATTCATCTCTAAGAATGGTTGTGACTAAGCGATAAGAACCACCAGCCCATTCATAACCGATACGGTTGAAGGATGTCATTAAGCCATGTGCTTCACCTTCCTTAACAGCGATTTCGAACGCTCTTAAGTAGAGTTCACGCATTGCTTGTTCATCACACCAAGTGGCAATACCATTCGCGGATCTATGTGTTTCTTGGTCATTTAAGGCAAAGTGTTTAACGTTAACATAAACACCATATTTTTGAACTGTCTTAATGACTTTACCACCGAATTTACCATTTAATAATGGATCTTCTGAATAATATTCAGTATTACGACCAGAGAATGGAGAACGGTGTAAGTTGACACCTGGAGCATACCAACCTGGATAAGATAAGCCAGAGCCTTTACCACCTTCGTCACCGATTAAGCATTCATTACCAATGGCTTTGCCTTGCTTTTCGGCTAATTCGAGGTTGTAAGTTTGGGCTAATAAGCATTCGGACATGTAGTAACATGTACCATAAACTGATTTATCACCTAAGAAGGCGACTAAGCCAGTAGGACCATCACATGATGTGGTCTTTGGAATGCCTAATCTTTGAATATCAGCGGTAGAATAGCAGCCTTCATTGAACAATTTGAGCATTTCATCAAATGTCATTTGATCAAGGAATTCTTCCCAAAGTGGATCATCATATTTAAGACCGACTAAATCAGTGAATTTAATGCCTTTATCTTCGCCCATAGTTGGAAGTGCATCATACACTTCAGGATTTGTGGAGGCTTTGGATTTTAATGGCGTTAAATCATTGAGTTTTCTTTCGTCATCAGTAATGGTGTGTGGGAATGTACCCGCAAAGTCATTACGTGATAAGCTTTCGCTCATATGATTGGTCACTTCTTCAAATAAAGCTTCAACGGCATTACCTGTGACTGGATCTTTATCGATTTTCACAGATTCCGCTAAGTTCTTGGTGAAGGAAGCACTGGAATGGTGAGCATCAGTACTCACATAGAATGTGTATGTACCTTGTTCTAATTCGTAGCCTTTAAAGCCATTAGCGTTCTTATCTTGAGAGTCGAAACTAGCAAAATCGTATGGATCAACAGTAATCTTGAGAGTTTCTTCTTCGCCTTTAGCTAATTTTTTAGTTTTAGCAAAGCCAACAAGAACTTTATGTGGTTTTTCGATACCACCAGCTGTATATGGAGCGGAAGCGTAAAGTTGAACGACTTGTTTACCAGCGACTTCGCCAGTATTTTTAACTTTCACTTCCACATCAAATTTCTTATTAGCGGCTAGAGCTTCAGCTTGTAAAGCACTACCGTTAACTAATTCTTCGGAGAATGAAGTATAACTTAAGCCATAACCGAATGGATATACGACGTTTTTGTTATACCAATCTTCGCCTTCAACAGCACCACGGGTTTCATAATATCTATAACCCATGTAGATATTTTCTTCGTATTCAACGAGGTAATACTTTGTGGCGCTGCCATCAGCGTTTAAGTAGTTATCACCACCGCTGGTGAAGTTACCACCAAAGTTTTGCCATGTTGGATCGTTTTTATAATTTGTGTAAACAGTGTCAACTGTATGACCAGAAGGATTGACTGTACCATTGAGGAGTCTACCTAAAGCCATGATACCATTGCCACCAACACTACCGATGACCATCGCGGCATCGACGTTTTTACCAAAGTCATCATAATCAGTCTTATTTGTTCTTTCTTCTAAGAAGCCAAGATCAATATAGTTGGAACTGTTCATTAAGACGATGATATGAGCGAATTTGCCAGATTGAGCGATATGTCTTAATAAATCTCTTTCATTATTATCTAATTCAAGATAATGACGTGATGCATCGTCAGCGGCTTCACGTGGGAGGTCCCAGTTTTCACCAGCGATACGAGAGAAGACAACAATCGCGGCATCGCCATAATCGGCGTATGAATTTTTCACTTCATCAGTATATTTACTAATTGGAGTTTCACCTGTTTTTAAGGTTGGAATACCTTCACCATGTTCCATGGCTGGGTTACCAGTACGAGCATCTTGTTTTTCATAGAAGCTCTTCATTTTTGGGTTTACAGCGAAACCAGCATCTTCTAATGATTGATTAATGGTTTTTCTTTCACCATCACCAGGAGCAGCGGAACCTGAACCACCATAAACTAATTGGATGGAGTTACGACCAAAGACGGTAACTTTGGCGTTTTTCTTAAGTGGGAGGGCATTGTTCTCATTTTTAAGAAGAACCATACCTTCTTCACAAATTTCTTCTGTAACTTTGTTACCGTTTTCGAAAGCTTCAGCTTTAGTGGCAAAGTCTTGTTCGAATGGAATACCTTCGGCATCCTTATCGATAATTGGTCTTTTACCACCGAATACGGTAGCGTCTAAAAGGGAAGAAATAACATTATTACAAACATAGTTAGCAGCGATTAAAACGCCCACTAAAACGACGGTTGTGGCCGCCCAAGCGATAACGCGTGGTTTTAATAATTTTTTAAATCCCATAAATCACCTATTAGTCTCTTTCGAAGTTAGCTAATTTGGCTTTTGGCCATGTGATGTTGCTTGTGGAAACTAATTTGACACAGTCGACACATGGAGCAACAGCGGCAATTGTAGAGAATAAGTTAATGTCATTATTAACGACCATTTCAATGGTGTTTGTGCCAGCTTTTAAGGAAAGGTTAGCAGCCATGAAGAAGTCTTGGAATGTTAAGAATCCGCCGACATCTGGGACGTTGTGCATTGTAATCTTTCCGTATTTTATAGCTTCACCATTAACTTTGATTAAGAATTCTTCATCAGTGAAGGTGTATTTCTTTTCACCGGTTAATGGATCTGGCTTAGCATATTCGGCACCTAATCTTGCAAACATAGTGACGTTTTCAGCAGCAGCATCACTTTCGAGTTCCCATGTTAATGTATCGCCTTTAGCGTACATGAAGTGGACGTAACCACCGAAGACGAGTTGCTTGTCATCAGCATCAGTAGCATAACGGACTGAACCATCATCTTCTTGGAAGAAAGCACCAGAGGCTTTGTATTCCCCATCAAGAGCACGGTTAATTAATTGTTGACCTTGAGCACCACCAGAATAGGTTGCACCATCCATACCTTGACCGCCTCTATCTTCTGTAATAGCAGGGCATAATTCCGCTTCAAAAGCTTGAGGATTTAAGGAAGCATCGATGAAGCATGGTTTAAGTTCGAGGTCTTCGAGAACTAAATTGAGGTCTTCGGCATCAAAGTCCCAAATTTGACCACCATTTTTGGTGTTCATCCAGCCATAGAATTTCTTACCGGCTGGAGCCGCTGGATCGGCTGGTTTGTCTTTTAAGACAGTACCACTATTGACATATGTTGTGCTAATAGCGACATCATCAGCGCCAACAAATTTAATTTCGTATCTATCTAACCATCTTGCTTTTAAAGTGATGTCTTTAAGGACTTTATCGTGTTCGAAGTCCCATAATTCCTCACCATTTCTCCAATCTAAGAAGACATAATCTCCTCTTACTGGATCAGATTTGGTTGGATCAGCTGGCTTTTTCACTAATCCTTTGTGAGCAACTGTTTGTGAAGCGACTTCGCTACCACCATTAGAATCGAATGTGACGGTATGAGATTTACCACTATCGCCACCTTCTCCGCCGCCACCACCACAAGCTGTTAAGTTAAGCGCGGCAACAAGAATTCCTAATAGTAAAACATTCTTTTTCATAATTCTTACTTTTCATTATTCAGCTAAACCCTAGTATTAACTACTGAATAATTTCTCCTTTCTAGGGTTTTTATAATAAGTCAAACCTAATTCAGGCGATTTAAGTTTTGACTTTGTTAACAACCTTATTTTAGCACATAAGCACGCTATGATAAGCGTGCATATATGCTTCAAACTGCTAGGGCCAAATTGACCCCAGCAGTTTTTGCTTATTATTTGTTTAAAAGATTAACGATTAGGCTCTTTTTCTTTTCTTAAGAGAGACAAGGATTGAAGCAACACCAGCAAGAGCGAGAACGCTAGCTAATGCACCGATGGAAGTCATGTCGCCACCGCAACCTTTTTTACCATCTTTCTTATCATCGTCTTTCTTACCGCTATCATCTATACTATCCATTAATTCTTCATCATAGTCTGCATCGTTTGGTGCAACAATGAGAGCGATTTGAATAGCGCCGATTTGTTGATTTGGAGCACCATAAGCAATGATGTCGAATCTATATAAACCAGCATTGTCAAGTTTACCAGTAATTATACCGCTTTCATCCATTTCAAGGCCTTCTGGAAGAGCATTACGACCGCGTCTTTCATTGACTTTGTATTCAACGGCATCACCATCGATATAGTTATTGACGTCGATTGAGATATCTTCACCAATCTTGGCTGAAAGTTCTTGAGTACCTTTGGAGAGGATGATTTGTTTGCCTTGACCAGAGCAGTTGATAGACATATATAAGTGACCTTTGGTCATTTGTCTAACAGCATACCAGTAAGACCAGGAAATAACTTTTTGACCAGCTTTATTTGTGTATTCTGGAGCACCTTTGCCACCCCAAGCACTGGAATTCCATTTAGCTTCGGATTGACCAGAGAAGCCACCGGAGTCTAGTTGAGCATTACAACCGGAAAGGACACGGTTATTGACGTTTTCGTAACATTTGAAGTTAACGGAGCCATTACCACTATGGGTCATATCTGATAAGACAGAACCTTGGAAGCCCCATTCGTGACGAACAACATTTGTTAATAATTCATAGTTAGCAGCGGTTTCCATTAAGCCCATACGGTTATAGGAACCCATAACGCCGATTGATCTACCTTCTTCAAAGACCATTTGGAAGGACTTGAGATAGATTTCACGGAGTGCTTGTTCTGTTAAGAAGGAGATACCAGATTCACGGTTCTTTTCTTGATCGTTAGCAGCGAAGTGTTTGAAGTAGCAGTAGACGCCTCTATCTGTGGCACCACCGACGACTTCAGCAGCGATTCTACCCATTAAGAATGGATCAGCAGCATAGTATTCGAAGTTTCTGCCACCAAATGGAGAACGGTGTGTGTTACATGCTGGGCCCCACCAACCGGCTTGACCACCGGATAAGTTACTTTCCATACCACAGCATTCGCCTTGTTTATGAGCGAGGTCTGGATTGAATGTCGCAGCGATAATTGGGGAGGAAACCCAGAAGATACCACCGGAGCTCTTCATCTTTTGTGGACCATCACCTTCAGAGAAGCCATTTTTGCCAATGCCACTAATAGCGGAGGAGCTCATTCTATTGTTTTCAACGATACCGAGCATATCACTCCATGTGACACCATTGACTAATTCTTCCCATTTTGGATCGTCTAAATCGACACCTTTCATTTCAGAAAGTTTGATGCCATATTTACCATTTTGTTCCCAGCCACCATCGATGAAGTCTTGTTCTGTTCTAACAGCAGCTTCTGGAACGTATTCGAAGTTACCTTCATCGAGTTCAGCAATGCTGAATTCGTGTGTTAAGAATTCTTCGAAACGGCTGTTTGGACCAACAGTTCTATCTTCGATTGTTGGGTGTGTTGGGAATGTGCCTTCAAAGTCGGCACGAGACATTTGTGTGAATTCAATATCATCTTCACCTGGCATAGAGCTATAGAAGCCATTGTCAGTGAATCTGTTTTCAACTTTATTACCGGTGAAACGGTCATTTTCGTATTGGATACCACCATCGACGACTTGGAGGTCAACTTTACCATAAGCTTCATGGGCGTTCTTGCCTAAGATAATGGAATATGTACCTTCATCTAATTCATAACCTTTGAATTGGTTATTGTTAGCATCTGTGAAGTCGTAGTTAGCAACATCTTGGAGATGGAATGTTAATTGTAAGACTTGAGATTCACCTGGTTCTAAGATTCTGGATTTATCGAATGCGCATAAGACGTGATCAGCTTTTTCAATACCACCTTTGGTATATGGAGCTTTCCAGTATAATTGGACTGCGTCTTTACCAGCAACTTTACCAGTGTTAGTAACTTTGACGGAAACTTCGATTAAATCACTCTTGTCATCTAAGACGGAACCTTTAGCAGGAGCCATTCTCACGATTTTTTGATCAAATGTTGTATAGCTTAAGCCAAAACCGAATGGATAGACAACACCTTCTTCGCCATCATACCATTCATCAGCAGCGGCTTGATCTTCAAGGGCCATATCAGCATAACGTGTTTCATAATAACGATAGTCGACATAAATGCCTTCTTCGTAAGAAACGTATGCGGATGGTTTAACACCATTGATACCACCGGAGACGACTTTGCCTTCAGCACCACCACGAGCGCTGTCCCATCTTGGGCTTGCTGTGTTGCTATAAGCTTTATCTGTACCATAGCTTCTCATTGGAGTGCCATCGGCATTGAACATTGTGTCAGCTGGGACATACCATTCTTCACCGTTAATTTCCATTAAGTTTGTTTGGGAGTTATCAGAGAAGTTTTGGAAGGAAGGATCTTTTTCAAAATCTCTTGTCCATGTGTCAACTGTACGACCGGATGGGTTGACTTCACCGACTAAGATTCTACCAACAGCACCAGCACCGACGTCACCTGGGTTACCAATCCAAAGAACACCAGCGACTTGATCATCTTTTTCAAATTGTTCACATTCGAAGATGTTAGAGGAATTGATAACGATAATGATGTGGTCGAAGTGTTCGTGTAATAAATCGAACAATGCTTGTTCATTATCACTTAATTCAAGAGCGTGTTTGTGGGAGATCGCTTTATTGGAGGAGTTTGTGGCTTGTGTATCGTGAGCGTTACATGTTTTAACGTCACAGCCTTCGCTACCTTCACGTGTGATGACTTGGATAGCGGCATCATTGTATTCATCAAGAGAATCTAATAAGCCATCTTCTGCTTTGACTGCTTCGATGTCGGATTCACCGATGACGACTTGGGAGTTACCTTTCCAACCATCGTTACCGTTTTTACGACCACTACCGGATCTGCTGCTCTTATAGAAAGCATCGGTCACAGGGTTAACATCGAAACCAACGTTTTCTAATGATTTTTTGATGTTATTGATTTCAGTAACACCAGAGCTTGTGGAAGCGGAACCTGAACCGCCACCACCAAGAGCTAAGCTTGTGGAGCTCTTGCCAACGACGGAAATCATTGCGCCTTCGTCTAATGGTAATGTACCATCGTTTTTGAGAAGAACGAAGCCTTCGTTAGCCATTTGTCCGTTAATTTCGACACCGTATTTGAGATAAGCAGACTTATCAGTAAATGTGCCGATAAACTCAGCGAGATTACTCACTGGTTGTTTTGCTAAACATAAAGGTAAGGCCATCGCTGCAAGAAAAATTGGAACTAATAATTTTTTCTTCATATGTTTTTCCTTTCATATTTAATTGCATTGTTTTACCTGTCTCAAAACGAGTAAAGGTAAATATAGAAACGTGTCTAATTATAGTGTTTCATAATGCACTTGGTGATTTCAGTGTATATTAGGCGTTACGCGTAAAATATGACAAATAAGATATTATTGATTGACAATTTTTAGATTGAAGTGAGTCATCTCTTTAAAGTTTATAAACTTTTAAGGTCTCATATTTTAACCTATAAAAAAAGACCGCCCACAAGTTAATGTAGACGGTCAATTTATTAAGATGTTTTATTACTATTCAGTAACTCTTCTTTTCTTGTTTAAGAGGATGATACCAAATCCAGCCAAGGCTAGGACTGAAGCTAACATACCAATAGAAGTAATATCGCCAAAGCAGCCTTTTTTCTTACCACCATTATCTTTTTCTGGCATATCTTCTAATTCAGCGTTATCAATGACAGTCATGATTCTAAGTTCAAAACTTACTCCTGCCATCGCACCATTTGGCGTGACCACGACGATGTGAATGAACTTATTGACTGGCTCTTCACTGACACCAGTAATCTTTTCGCCATCGAATTCTAAGCCTTCTGGTAATGGTGTAAATGGATCAATTTGAAGTTCGACATCCCCGTCGATATTAGAGAGGTCAGCTTTGACTTCGATTTCGACATCTTTTCCCACTTCACCAACATAAACGCCTCTTTCAACATTGGTTAATTCAACGTCTTCTAATGGATTAATGAGGGTCTTAGAATTTACACCACTGCGGGCACACATCCAAATGACTCTTTGAGCGTTAGTTCTAAGAGCGTACCACCAAGAATAAGATGGAACTGTTTCATCACTCTTAAGAACTGGGCAACCGAGTGAGGAGCTCCATTTGCAGTCGATTAAATCTTTGAAACCACCACCGTTATCGAGTTGTTGGTCACAACCAGCAAGGACACGGTTATTGATGTTTTCATAACATTTGAAGTTAACGCTACTGTTACCACTATGGGTCATATCGGAAATGATAGAACCTTTGAAACCCCATTCATCTCTTAAAACTTCAGTTAATAATGGGTAAGAAGCAGCAGTTTCCATCATGCCTAAACGGTTATAGGAACTCATTAAGCCCATGGATTTACCTTCTTGGATACACATTTGGAATGGTTTTAAGTAGATTTCACGTAAATCTTGTTCAGTTAAGAATGTGGAAGTACCTTCACGGTTCTTTTCTTGATCGTTAACAACAAAGTGTTTGAAGAAGCAGTAAACACCTTTATCAGATGCACCACCAACAACACGACCCGCTATACGACCGGTTAAGAATGGGTCAGCGGAATAATATTCGAAGTTTCTACCACCGAATGGAGAACGGTGAATGTTGACGCCTGGGCCAGCCCAACCATATGTATCACTAGATAAATGAGCTTCCATACCAACGCATTCGCCTTGTTTCTTAGCTAATTCAACATTATATGTTGCGGCAACGATTGGACCAGAGACCCACCACATGATTCTATATCTTTGTGGACCATCGCTATCGCTTGTGCTTGGTTTACTTAATCTTGAAATAGCGGCGTTATGGCTTCTTGGACCATAGACGTATTCAAGCATTTCATCATATGTTAATTGATCCATGAAATCTTTCCATCTTGGATCATCGATATCAGAATTTAATAAATCAGTGAATTTAACATCGGTTTTGCCGTTACCTTGTTCCCAGCCTAATTCATTAATATCTATTTCTGATTTATAAACGGCTTCTGGAACATATTCGAAGTTCTTATCAACATCAACTTCTTTCATGGTGAATTCATGACAATAGAATTCTTCCATGCGGCTATTAGCGCCTAATGTTCTACTTTCGATTGTTGGATGAGTTGGGAATGTTTCATCCATATCTTCACGAGAGAATTGTTCAAATTCAAAGTCATCTTCACCTGGTAAGCAGTTATAGAAACCTCTATCGGTGAATCTATTTTCAACTTTATGACCTGTGAAGCGGTCGTTTTCATATTGGATACCATTAGGACCAACTTGTAAATCAATAGAATCGATTTCTTCGTGGGCGTTTTTACCTAAGATGATTTGATAATCACCAGCGTCTAATTCGTAGCCACAGAACTCGTTTTGATTAGCATCAGAGAAGTCGTAGTTAGCGACGTCTTGAGAATTGAATTTTAAAACTAAGTCTTGGCTTTCACCTGGTTCTAATAATTTGGTCTTATCGAAGGCGCATAAAACTTTACTAGCTTTTTCAATGCCACCTTTATAGTAAGGAGCTTTCCAATATAATTGGACAACTTCTTTACCAGCGACTTTACCAGTGTTTTTAACATTAACTTTAACTGAGATTTCCGCATTACCACTCTTAATGACTTTATTAGCGATATTGCTAGAAACAATCTTTTGTTCAAATGTGGTATAGCTTAAACCAAAACCGAACGGATAAACGACACCTTCATCGCCTTCATACCAAGCGTCCGCGTCTTTACCAGCTTCTTTCATATCGTCATATTTTGTTTCATAGTAACGATAATCGTAATAGATGCCTTCTTCATAAGCAACATAGGCGGATGGTTTGACACCATTAATACCACCTTGGACGACTTTGGCTTCTTCACCGCCACGAGCGGTATCCCATCTTGGGGAAGCGTGGTTATTATAGGCTTTATCGGTACCAAAGCTCATGGTTGGGGAACCATCAGCGTTAAATAAGGTATCTTGTGAACAATAATGTTCTTCTCCGTTTATTTCCACTAAGTTTGTTTGAGAGTTATCGGAGAAATTTTGGAATGTTGGATCTTTGGTGAAATCCACGGCCCATGTATCGACTGTACGACCAGATGGGTTGACTTCACCAGCGATAATTCTACCTAAAGCGCCTGGACCAACGTCACCTGGGTTACCAATCCAAATAACCGCGGCTACTTGTGGGTCATCTTGGAACTGAGCGCATTCAAAGACGTTAGATGAGTTAACAACCATAATGATGTGATCAGTATGTTCGTGGAGTTCATCAAATAAAGCTTGTTCGTTATCGCTTAATTCAAGAGCATGCTTATGAGAAACAGCTTTAGAACTATTATGAGTCTTGATACTATCGTGAGTGTTACATGTCTTAACGTCACAACCTTCACTACCTTCACGGGTGATAACTTGAATAATGAAGTCACTATATTCATCTAACGAATCTAATAAGCCATCTTCATTTTTTAAGTTTTCAATTGGTGTTTCACCAATCGTCACTTCAGAGTTACCTTTCCAACCATTGTTACCGTTTGTACGGCCGCTTCCGGATTTGTTGCTATTAGCATAGAAAGCTTTTAATGTTGGGTTAATTTCCGCACCAACAGCTTCTAAAGATGAGTGGAAATCAAATGATTTAACACCGCTGTTCACTTGACCAGCACCTGAACCACTACCACCTCTTAAAATGCTTGAGGAAGCTTTGCCAGCAATAGAGATCTTTGCGCCATCAGTATCAAATGGCAAAAAGTCATCTTCGTTCTTTAAAAGAACAAAGCCTTCGTCCGCTAATTGAGCGCCGATTTTAGAAGCATAAGCAATGTATGCTGTTTGATCGTTTGCTTCACCAATAAACGAGGCGTTTAAAGCCTGTGGCTTATTAGCGATGGCTAAAGGAAGAGCTAATGCGGCGAGAAAAACTGGAATAAATATTTTTTTCATGTTTGTTTCCTTTCTAAGAAAAACAAAGACTAGTTTCATTACGAATACACGTCAAAAAAATAATTTGACTTCATCAGACATGTTTTTCTTATGTTTACATTATATATTACAAATTATTTAAAGAATAAATAATATGACAAATGTGTTTTTTAAGAGCAACTTATAAGGTTATTGCCTAAGTTTGATTTTCCTATATAATAGATATGCTAAAAAGCACACATGGGGTTGAATAGTTTCGACAGCGATGTGCTGAGCCTTAGTTGCAGCGGTTGGTAACCTTAAACCAAAACTAAAAATAACTGACAACAGTTATATGAGAGCTCCTAGAGCTCAATCTCTCTGCTTAGCATAGTTCTACCCGACATAGGGACCGACCAATAGGGCCGGACAGAGCATCCTCCAAGGTTTTATCCTTTCACGCTTGGTCAGGGTGTCATACCAAAAGGATAGGGAAAGAGAGTGGACTTGTTACTCCTACCGAAATAAAGTAAGTCTCGCGTAGCCTAGTGAGTCAATATACAAAACTACGTTAAATCTTAAAATATTGTCTAAGCTGTAGACGCTATTGCGGGTAATCGTTGGACGCCGGTGCGATACCGACCAGCTCCACCAATTGATAATTACTCTGGGTTTCCAGAGTTTTTATTTTATTAACAAAAAACTTCCGCCCAACTTACGGAAGTTTTTAATCGCTTTTAAAAGGAGATTATAGCGATTTTTCCAAGATTTAACTTGGAGGTGAGAAGGAAATTTGTAAATCATTCAAGATTTACGAATACTATTATGAATAAAAATGATAGACCATGCACCTATAATATTGCCAATTTATTAATGACAATATTGCGTAGAAAAAAAGGCCAACCCTTAAAGAGTTGACCTGTTATTTGATTGATACATTGATTATTCAGTAACTGTCAATGTGGCAGTTGCTTCGTAATCTTTCCATTTAGCGGTGATTTCATATTCACCAGCCGCAAGTAAGCGTTTGCTATCATCAATCATACCATCTGGAAGTGTCCATTTAATTTCACTTGTTGGAATGATTTGGGTGTACTTCAAATTCTTGATGACTTTGTCAAAGAACCAAGTGCTGTTGATGACAAACTTTTCTCCCACTTTCATTTGTTCACTATCGTTTGTGTCAATAAACGCAGCGACATCTGGATAATATTTATAACCAGAGACAACGACGGAACGACCATCGCCCCAGCCTGGATGCATGAAGATGTAGGATTGCACTTCATAGAAGTCACTACTACCGCCCATTGGAGGTTCGGCAATGATTGATTCAAAGTGCTCGGTGTTGCTGATCATATTGAGACAGTCAATTGATTCATCTTCTTCTGTTTCAGGATCATCCGCTGGAGCGGTTAATGATGAGTTATACCAGAAGCCTTTGAATGTTGTGCTATTTGATTTACCAGCAAAGACACCATCATCCCATAAATACATACCGGATAAGTAAGTATTATATTGGCCTTGATAACCTTCGGAATATTCACCTTCAAAGATATAAACTAAGTTATGGCCTTCTCTAGTGGCGGAATAGCTTAAACCGCTTAAACGAGAATCGCTGTAATCATATTCTTCCTGTTGTTCAATCTTCACAGAAGTTGGATCAAAGTCATAATCATTAGCTTCAGCAGCTGCTCTCATTTCATCAGTAATAGGGTCTTTTT
>Ga0247608_10005207_pt1 | contig 14150 bp, 11 predicted proteins | sample 176DNAGHGlowgp2_FD_193490 | JGI IMG/M metagenome (GOLD analysis project Ga0247608, IMG submission 193490) | Sheep rumen microbial communities from Palmerston North, Manawatu-Wanganui, New Zealand - 1766 DNA GHGlow gp2 | ecosystem: Host-associated > Mammals > Digestive system > Stomach > Rumen ...
TTCTCAATGGTGTTTTTGGTCGGTATGATTCAGACCGTTAAGGCGCAAGAGAGTACAATAGATGATACCGAAATTGTGGATGATTCTGATAGTTTCCACAAGCAGCTTAAGACGAAGTTTATCGACGGTAATGTAGGCTTTATGTCGCTGGTGGCCTTGGCTCTCGTCCTGGGACTGGCCTTCTGCATTGAGCGCATCATCTATCTGACACTCTCGGAGATTAAGTCCTATAAACTGCTGGAAGATATTCAGCAGCGGCTGCAGCAGGATGACGTGGAGGGCGCGAAGACGCTCTGCCGGAATACGCGTGGCCCCGTGGCCTCCGTCTGCTATCAGGGATTGCTCCATATCCACCAGTCGATGGATGCCATTGAGCGCAGCATCACCAACTATGGCGGTCTGCAGGCGGCCAATTTGGAAAAAGGCTGTTCGTGGATCAAGCTCTTCATCGCCATGGCTCCCTCACTGGGATTCCTCGGCACGGTGATAGGCATGGTGATGGCCTTCGACCAGATTCAGCAGGTCGGCGACATCGGTCCGACCATCGTGGCACAGGGTATGAAGGTGGCCCTGATCACGACCATCTTCGGTATCGTGGTGGCCCTGATCCTGCAGCTCTTCTACAGCTATATTCTCTCGAAGATAGAGCGGTTGACGGCACAGATGGAGGAGTCGGCCATCATGCTGCTCGACATGATTACAGAGTATAAGGAGGGAAAGAAAAGGTAAAAAGTAAAAAGGTAAATAACGTAGGGTGAAATGAATAGTCTTGTATCGCCGTTTCTGGCTGACCTGATGTTAGGGCTGATGTACCTGATGGTGGCTGTCGCACTGGGTGTGACGGCCTACAGCGTATGGCATGGGCTGCGCACACGGCGTAAGGGCGATGATATCATCAACGGCGTGCCTGCAGGCAGGATAGGGTGGTGTGTCGCCATCGGCTTCGTGGCCTGTCTGGCCGTCACGTTCCTGCTCGGCTCGTCGGCCCCGGTGGTCACCAACGGCGTCCGCTTTACGGATGTGTTCTGGCTCAAGCTGACGGATATGTTCATCTATACCTCAATCCTGTTGATTCTCGGATGTTTCGTAAGCGCTATCGTCAGCAGATTCCGGAGCTGAACACGACATCGACGGCAGACATCTCGTTCATGCTGCTGATCTTCTTTCTCGTGACATCGTCGATGGACACGGACAAGGGACTGCTGCGCCAGATGCCGCCGCCGCCCTTGGAGCATGAGCAGCCCCGGGACATCAACAAAGACCATGTGCTCAGTGTGGCGCTCGACGCCCACGACCGTCTGACCTGTGACGACAAAGAGGTGACACCGCGCCAGCTGACCGATGAGGTGCTGGCCATGGCAGCTGTCAACCCCTCAGGCCATGTCGTAGCCGTCCAGGCCGACCGTGAGACCTCCTATGAGGCCTATTTCCGTATGCAGGAAGCCATCGTCAGGGCCTATTACCTCCTGCGCGACGACTATGCCCGCCGCCAGTATGGGCACGGCTTTGATGCCTGCAGTGACGAGGAGCGCACGATGGTGATGGAACGTTACCCGCAGCGCATCAGCGAGGATATGAAGGGAGGTGGCCGATGAGACCTATGCGGAGCATGTTCCGAACCCGCCGCCACAATGTCCCCTCGCTCAATGTGGCCTCGATGCCCGACCTGATATTCACGGTGCTCTTCTTCTTTATGATCGTCACCCACATGCGGAGCGACGAGGTGAAGGTGCGCCTTGAGGTGCCCCAGGGCAGCGAGGTCAGGAAATTGGGCAACAAGGCGTCGGTCGTCAATATCTATATAGGTCGCCTTGACGGCGAATGGCGGGTGCAGCTGAACGGCAGCCTCGTTACCCCCACGGAGATACCTGCCCGCCTCGAACAGATACGTGCGGCCATGTCGCCCGAACAGGCTGAACATCTGACTGTCAGCCTCCGTGCCGACCGCCATACCCCGATGGGCATCATCCACGACGTGAAGCAGGCACTCCAGCAGTCGTATGCCCTTCGCATCAACTACAGTGGTACAGATTACAAACAATGATATACTGATATGAGTAAGATTGACAAACTTGACAAACAGATTCTCCATTTGATCTCTGCCGATGCCCGCATCCCCTTCCTTGAGGTGGCCCGCGCCTGCGGCGTCAGCGGTGCCGCCATCCACCAGCGCATCCAGAAACTTACGTCGATGGGTATCCTGAAGGGCTCGGTGTTCGTCATCGACCCGGAGAAGATCGGCTATGAGACATGCGCCTATATTGGTCTGAATCTGAAGGACCCCGGCAAGTTCGACGAGGTGGTGGAGCGGCTGAAGGAAATACCGGAGGTGGTGGAGTGCCACTATACGACAGGCAACTTCGATATGTTCATCAAGATCTATGCCTACAACAACCATCACCTGCTGACCATCATCCATGACAAGCTGCACCCGCTGGGGCTTGCCAGCAGTCAGACGCTCATCTCGTTCCATACGGCTATCAGTCGTCAACTGCCTATTGACGGCGTGAAATTGGATAAAGAAGACGGCCTTTGAAAAAAAAACAGTCGGAAGTTTTGGCATTTCCGACTATTTTTTTTATCTTTGTCCCCAAATTTATCTGTAGGATGGAATTTCAACGGAATATAACACTGTCGAACAGCCTGGATGAACTTCCGCGGCTTAAGGAGGTAGTCGATGCAGCCAGCCAGGCTGCCGGTTTTGGTGAACTGGTGACCAACCAGATGAACCTGGTGGTGGAAGAGGCCGTGGTCAATGTGATCGACTATGGCTATCCTGCCGGGGCGCAGGGCGACATCCAGGTGAGGGCGACGCTCGACGACGGTATTCTGACCTTTGTCCTCATCGACAGGGGCGTGCCCTTCGATCCTACCACCCGCGAGCCAGTCGACACGACGCTGCCTGCCGAAGAGCGTCCCATTGGCGGACTCGGCATCTTCATGATGCAGTCGCTGATGGATTCCATCGACTATGAGCGCATTGACGAACAGAATGTGCTGACGCTTCGGAAAAAAATAAAAAGGTAAAAAGTAAGAAGATAAAATCATAAAAAAAACAAAAGCAATGAACACAACGATTCAAGAAAATGACAATCAGGTGGTGGCTGTTTTAGAGGGCCGCCTTGATACAGGAGCTTCCCTGCAGGCTCAGAAGGATTTGCAACCCCTGCTGGAGTGTAAGGGGCGTGAGATCGTACTGGATTGCACGTCGCTCGACTATATCGCTTCCAGTGGCCTGCGTATCTTCCTTAATATTCTGCAGGAGGCCAGGAAGAACGACTGCAAGGTCGCCATTGAGGGTGCCAACGATTATCTCCGCGAAGTGTTTTCGATGACGGGCTTCACCCGCCTCTTCGAGATTAGGTGACCGACTTACACCAGTAGAGTGAAATGGATAAAGTCAAGATTCTAAGTGTCGATGACGAGAGCGACCTGGAGCTGCTGCTGACACAGTATTTCCGTCGGAAGATACGCAAGGGGGAATATGAGTTCTCCTTTGCGCACAACGGTCTGGAGGCACTGGAGATGCTTCTCAAGAATAAAGACTACGATATCATCCTCTCAGACATCAACATGCCGGAGATGGACGGCCTGACGCTGCTGACGAAGATCAACGAGATGCAGAACCCGGCCCTGAAGTGCATCATGGTGTCGGCCTATGGTGATATGGGCAACATTCGCCAGGCCATGAACAACGGTGCCTTCGACTTCGCCACGAAGCCCATCGACCTCGACGACCTGAGCCTGACCATCGAGAAGGCCATTGCGCAGATAGAGTATATCAAGCGCATGGAGCAGGAGCACCTCCAGCTGGAGGGCATCAAGGACGACCTGGCCATAGCCAGCCAGATACAGCAGTCTATTCTCCCGAGAGTATTCCCGCCATTCCCCGAACTGACCGACCGGCTGGATATCGCAGCCAGCATGCATGCGGCCAAGGATGTGGGAGGCGACTTTTATGATTTCTTCCGCATCGACGACGACCATATCGGGCTCGTGATGGCTGATGTGAGCGGAAAAGGTATTCCGGCTTCCATCTTCATGGCCATCAGCCGAACCATTATCCGTACGACGGCCCTTCAGGGCATGAGTCCTTCTGATTGTATCACCCATGCCAATGCCCTGATTGCCAAGGAGTCGTCGCAGGGCATGTTCGTCACCGTGTTCTATGCCATCTATGATGTCACGACCGGTGAGATATGCTATTGCAATGCAGGTCATAATGCGCCCTATATCCTGAAGGCTGACGGTCGGGTGGAGGCATTCCCGATGTCGACAGAGCTGGTGATCGGTATCTTTGACGACCTGACGTATTCAGAGGCCAAGGCGCAGCTTGAGCCGGGCGACATGCTGTTCACGTTTACCGACGGCGTGACGGAGGCGATGGATGTAGACTTCAACATGTTCAGTGAAGCCCGGCTGGCAGACACCCTGGCAGTGTCGGTCTCGAAGGACTGCCGTCAGGTCGTCGATGCCGTGAAGGACGCTGTCGCAGCCTTCACCGAGGGGGCTGAGCAGAGCGACGACATCACGATGCTCGCCCTGAAGCGACTGAAGTGACTATTATGAAATCCGGTGCGCGGCATGGACAGGAAAAAGTTCATCATAGGAATTGCCGGACTGGCACTCTTGCTGGCTGCACTTGCCGGCCTGACGGGCTGGTATGCCAACAGCCTGCAAGTGAAGCAGTTGGAATCCCAGCTGACTGAGCTACAGCGCAGGGAGAAGCACTCGGCCGTCCTTCAGAGCGTCAGCAAGCAGATGGAGGAGATTGCCGTCCAACAGAATGCGGCCTCCGACAGGCAGCGTGAAGAAGCCGTCCAGCAGACCCGCATCGCCAATGAGATGCGTGAGCGCTCTGAGGAGGAGCGTCGCAACGCCATCGTTGCCCAGCAGCAGGCGATAGCCTCGGAACGCAGGGCCCTCGATGCCTACGACCAGGCACAGCAGCAGCGCCAGCTGGCTGAGCATCAGCGCATACAGGCCGAGCTGTCGAAGCGCGTGGCCGACACGCTGAGCTATATCAGCCTGGGGCGCTCGCTGGGTTCACTGGCCATAGGGCAGAGCCTGACGGGAAACCAGGAGATGGCCGACCTCCTTTGCTATGCGGCCTATCTCTATACGACACGTTATGGCGGCGATGTCTACACCCCGTCCGTGTTCCAGCCGCTGGCATTGTGCAGCCAGAGCACGAATCAATGGCGCAGGCATGATGCTGCCATCATGGATTTCGCCTTCGTGCCAGGCCGGAACGACCAGATCGTGACGGTCGGCACCTACGGTCAGGTGATGCTGCACGAGAGAACTGCCAACGGGCTGAAGACCTCCGTCCTGTTTAAGGACTCCAAGTTTGACTTCCGTTCAGTCTATATCAACGGCAAGACGGGAACCATCTATGCCGCCAGCCGCAACGGCTATCTCTTTATCCAGACGGGCAAAGGCAGCCAGACGCTACAGCTCAACATGATGAGCCATCCGATGGAGGTGCAGTGTCTTCAGGACGAGAGATACCTCCTCATCATAGGCGACGACGGCCTTGCCAAGCTCGACATGAGCAACAATACGATCGTCGGAAGCCGGAAGCTCGACTTCAAGGTCACCTTTGCCCATCGCTATGACTATGCTCCCGTGCTCTTCGACGACCGTGGCAGGATGCACATCGTGAGGGATATCGACCACTTTGTGACCAAAAAGGTGCCGGTCATCGGACGCGTGACGGCATTCGCCAGTTCCAAGAAATACAACTATGAGATCTACGGCATGGACAACGGCACCCTCTTCCTGATTGACGGTCATCATAAGATACGCCGCCTGACAGGCCATCGCTCGCGCATCTCGTGGATCAAGGCCAACGGCCCCAGTCTCTATACCTCCAGCTATGACGGCACGCTGAACCTCTGGATAACCAGCAGTGAGAAGATTGAGCCGATGACTTTGTTCACCACCGGCTCGTGGATTCACTTCTTCAACTTCGAGCCCACGAAGAATTACTTGTGGATCAGTGACCAGAAGGGCAATCTGATAGAAACCCTGGTCTCCACGTCGATGATGGCCGAAATGGTCAGGCAGAAGCTGAAGCGCAACCTGACCACCGAGGAGTGGAACTATTATATAGGCCGGAACGTGCCCTATGAGCCGTTCCTGAGCCAGGGCAGGAAGGGGGGCGGCCGATGAGACGACTGCTGCTCAGTATCCTGCTGCCGCTCTGGGCCGGGGCCGCGTCGGCACAGGGTATGCCCTTCCTTCAGACTTTCACGGCTGAAGACTACGGGGCGCACAACATCAACTTCGACATCAATGTAGGGACTCTGGGCACGGTCTTCGTAGCCAACTTTGAGGGCCTACTCTACTATGACCACGCAGAGTGGAACATCCTACACACTTCAAGACTGACGCGGGTGACCGTGGTCTACCGCGACAAGGACGGCCGGATATGGGTTGGCGGCTATAATTTCTTAGGGCGCGTCGAGCATAAGTCCAATGGAGAACTGGTCCTCGAGCGGATGGGCAATCCCAACCTGTTCCGCGGCGAAGTGTATGAGATATGGGAGGAAGACGGGCGGCTGATGTTCCTGGTCAGCAACGGTGTGGTCTACCAGATTGCCGGCGACCAGGTGACCGTATCCCGTAAGGTTGACATGAATGCATCGGACGTGGGCCTTACCGACGTAGTCAGATATGAGTCCGTGGGCGAAGGCGACAAGGTGCAAGTGCTTACCGACGTTACGCAGGAGCTGCCTCTGCCTGGCGGGCAGAAGGTGCTCGTCAGAAAGGGTAGGGGACTGTCCATTGCCGACGCCGACGGCCGTGAGATCTATCAGGTCACCAAGGCCAACGGCCTGACTTCCGACAATGTGACGTGGGTGGACTACGACGGTCATGGCCGTCTCTGGGGGGCCTGTGGCGAAGGTCTCTTCTCGCTGGCGTTCCCGTCGGCATATACGCACTTCACCCAGACTGAGGGGCTGGAGGGCGAAGTGCTTTCCATCCAGCAGTTCAGGAACCGTATGTATGTAGGCACCATCGAGGGACTCTACTGCCAGCAGGGCCAGCGGTTCGAGCGGGTTCTGGGCATAGACCTTGCCTGCTGGAACCTGACGCTCTCCACAGAAGGTCTGATGGCAGCCACCACGAATGGCGTCTGGCTCATCACTCCCGACGGCTCCGCGCGCCATCTTTCCATGACGAACACAATGTCGCTTATGGACGACGGCAAGCAGTTCTTCTGCGGCGAGTCAGACGGCGTATGGCTTCTCGACAAGCAGACCCGCCGGAGAAGGTTGGTTTGCGGACTGGACAATGTGACCGAGATTGTGCGCGACGATGAGGGTACCATCTGGCTGCGTAACACCTTCGGCGAAGTGTGGTACAGGCGTGCCTCGGATACTAATTTCAGACGTTATCAGAAGAAGGACGAGAAGGAGGCCGTGTTCACCTTCGTACCGATGGGAGGCAAGGTCGTGGTGGTCGAGTCCGATGACACTAAGCCCTTCCCTTACCCCGTGTTTGCCTATACCGACTCTACGGGCGTCAGCTGGCTCACCAATCATGAGGGCAAGCAGCTGTATCGCTGGAAGGACGGCCGGCGGCTTACCGATTTCGATGAGCTGCTCTATCCGTTCAGCAAGGTGACCATCCGCGCCCTGTATGTCCGCGACGGCAAGGTTTGGCTGGGGATGCACAACGGCCTGACCGTAATCGACACGCGCCAGAAAGACCCGCAGCTCGAAACCCGTCCGCACTTGCTCATCCGCCGCATAACGCTCGGCGGCGACAGTATCCTCTGGGGAGGATATGGCCAGATGCCCAGCCAGCTTCCTGAACTGGATGAGGAGGGGGCCGACCTGAGATTCCTCTTCTCGCTCGAATACGAAGCCCTGGTGGGTGAGACGGTGTACCGCTATCGTCTGGACAACGGCAGCTGGAGCGCATGGACTACCGACAACGAAGCCGACTTCTCCAAGCTGCGCTGGGGCGACCATACCTTCTACGTACAGGGGCGCGATGCTTTCGGCCGTGTGACCGACGTGGCCTCCGTCGGCTTCTATATCAGCTTCCCCTTCTATTTCCGGTGGTATATGATTATCCTCTATGTCATCCTGGCCGGACTGCTGATCTATTTCCTGGTCCGCCTGCGTATGCGCCAGCTGGAACGTGACAAGATTCACCTGGAGGAGGTGGTCGAGGAGCGTACCGCTGAGGTCAGAAGTGCTCAGAAGAAACTCATCAAGCAGGAGAAGATGGCCACGGTGGGTAAGCTGACGCAGGGACTTATCGACCGCATCCTCAACCCGATGAACTACATCAACAACTTCTCCAAACTCTCCGAAGGACTGGTCAGGGATGTCCGTGCCAACGTGGAGGATGAGAAGGACCATCTGGACAAGGAGAACTATGAGGACACGATGGAAGTGCTCGACATGTTGAGCGGCAATCTGCAGAAGATAGGCAAGCACGGCGAGAACACCACCCGTACGCTGAAAGCCATGGAGGAGTTGCTCAAGGACCGCAGTGGCGGCATCGTCACGACCGACCTCCGTACAGTCATGAAGCAGGATGAGGAGTTCCTGACCACCTATTATGCCGGCCAGATGAAGGACCATCACATCCGCTTCACCGTCGGCATCCCCGACGAGGCTGTCTATGTCGAGGTGAACCCCGAGCTGCTGAGCAAGGTCCTCATGAACCTGCTGGGCAACAGCGTCTATGCCGTGGTCAAAAAGGCCCAGCGCACGCAGTACCAGCCGGAAGTGTCGCTGAAGGCCGTGGTCAGTGGCGGCGAAGTGAAGATTTTCGTGCGGGATACGGGTGTCGGTATCGAACAGCAGGTCATCGACAAGATATTCGACCCGTTCTTTACGACCAAGACCACTTCCGAGGCCTCGGGCATCGGACTCTACCTGAGTCATGACATCATTCAGAACTACGGCGGACAGATCACCGTCAGCTCTGTCAAGGACGAATATACAGAATTTACCATCATACTACCTATACAAACTGCAACAGAAGCTTATGGATAATCAGATTCAGCAACTCAGGGAGCAACTGCAGAAACAGGAGAAGCTGGCCTCGTTAGGTCTGCTTAGTGCCGGTATTGCCCATGAGATCCAGAATCCGCTCAACTTTGTCATCAACTTCAGCAAGATGTCTGAGAAACTGCTGGACGACCTGATGGAGATCGTCGGTGACAATGTCGATAAACTGTCGGCCGAGGACCGTGAGGATATGGAGGACATCACGGCCGACCTGCGGGAGAACATGGCCAAGATCGTCGAGCATGGTCAGCGCGCCATCAGTATCATCCAGGACATCCTGCTCGTCTCCAGGGGCAAGGAGGGTGCGTGGATCCCGTCAGACCTCTGCAAGATCGTCAAGGAATATACCTGGCTCTCCTATCATGCCATGCGGGCCAACCATCAGGGCTTCAATGTCGCCATCCATGAGGAGTACGACCGTCAGCTGCCGCTGATGAATATCATCCCGCAGGACATCAGCCGGGCGGTGCTCAATCTGATGAACAATGCCTTCTATGCCGTCTGGCAGAGGGCCCAGGAGGCAGCGGAAGGCTACCAGCCCGAGGTGTCGGTCAGCGTCGTCGGTAGTGGCGACAACGCCGTTATCACCATCGCCGACAATGGCGTCGGCATGACCGACGAGGTGAAGCAGCGACTCTTTGAGAACTTCTTTACCACTAAGCCCGCCGGGCAGGGCACCGGTCTTGGTATGGGCATCACGCGCGACATCATTGAGCACGGTCATGGCGGCACCGTCACCTTCGACTCTACGGCCGGCGAGGGCACTATGTTTACACTTATCATACCCATCAGGAAATGAGATTCAGGACGATATTCACCATAGTATTTCTGACCGTCTGCTGGGCCTTGCCGATGCAGGCCCAGGAGGACGACACTGCGAATGTGCTCACGGCTGCCGAGGAAGCCTACAGGATAGGCAGGATAGAGGAGGCCAGGGACATGCTCGAGAATAAGGTACAGAACCTCGAGAGCACTCTCCGCCTCAGGGGCTACCGTCTGCTGTCGCTCTGCTGCCTGGCACTCGACCAGCCGCAGCAGGCCCGCAGCTATGCCGAGCTGATGCTCGGCGAGGATCCGTACTACACCCCCACCGTCGACTATCCGCCGCGATTCATGGATATGGTGGCCGACATCAAGCGGGGCGCCACCGCCACCATCACCACGGCCTCCAGCCAGGCCGAGAGTCTCAGCGAGGTGCCTGTGCCCACCACGCTTATCACCGAGGAGATGATACGCAACTGCGGAGGCACCAACCTGCAGGAAGTGCTGGCAGCCTATGTGCCCGGCATGCACCTCATCGACTGCAACAACGACATCAACATTGCCATGCGCGGCATCTACAGCAACAGCCAGGAGAAGATACTCATCATGCTCAACGGCCACCGCCTGAACAGCTATGCCACCAATATCGCCGCCCCCGACTACGGTATCAGCCTGGAGAAGATCCGACAGATAGAAGTGCTGCGAGGCCCCGCCTCGTCCATCTACGGCGGCGTGGCCCTCACGGCGGTCGTCAACATCATCACTAAGCAGGGCGGTGATGTGGACGGTCTGCAGGTGAAGGCCGGTGCCGGCAACCACGGACAGCTACAGGGCGGTATGCTCTTCGGCAAGCGCTACTTCGACCTCGACATCCTGGCGTGGGGCAACCTCTACAGGAACGGCGGCGAGGAGCGCATCCTAAGCAGGGGCATATACTTCGGCGACACCATCACCATCGGACGTATCGGCAACAAGCCGTCCTACGACTTTGGTGTACAGCTCAGCTGGAAGGGACTGCAGCTCCTCTACAACTCCCATTTCTCGCAGGTCGTGGCCCCCCTTGTCATGAGTACGACGGGTGCCACCTATAAGCACGATAAATATAGGACGTATAAGGGCTATTTCCCCAGCTTTGCTACCGCCGCGCAGCATATCGACCTTAGCTACAGCCGACAGTTCGGCCGACTCAACCTTAACGGTGCCGTCACCTACGACCGCAGCGACTTCACCCACTATCAGGTGATCTACGACTATCCTCTGTCGGAATTACCCGAGATATTTCCCGTCCCCTCCGACCAGAAGCAAATACTCAGCGAATACGGCGGACTGTCGCGCTACATCAACGGGCAGGAGCGCGACTACGGCGTGCGGCTGAAGGCCGACCTCACCTACGTCGACAACGACAGCCACAAGGGCTCCATCGTCGGTGGTGTTGAGGCCAACCGCTTCGACCTCGAAGACCTCTGCTACCAGTACGGCTACGACTTCACTCGGTCGCTGCCCGAAGATCCCCGCCTGCAGGCCCTCGGCCACGGCTATGAGGAGATATACAACACCTTCCTCCAGCTGAAGCACCGGTGGCACTCACTGATCCTTAATGCAGGCCTGCGCTACGACTACAAGCACCACAGCAACAGCAACCAGATCGAGGAGCTGTCGCCGCGTATGGCACTCATCCTGCTGCGCCCCAAGTGGAACGTGAAACTCAGCTACTCCAAGTCGTTCGTCGATGCTCCCTATCTCTATCGCACGCTGAACGCCTTCGACGAGACACTTTCTGAAGAGAAAGCCACCTCTGACCATACCGACAACAACGAGGAGTTCAGCCTATCGCCCGAGCGTGTCCACTCCTGGCAGCTCTCCTTCGCCGGACTGGAGTGGGTCAGGGGACTCAATTTCGAGGTGAATGCCTTCTACAACCACGGCAAGGACCTGATCGTCACCAATATCTCCGACTACGAGAACGGAGGCGTCAACAAGACCGTCGGCATCGAGCTGATGGCCGCCTGGCGCTCCCCGAGGGTCACTGCCGACTTCAACCTCTCGTGGATCCATACGCTGAAGAACAACCTGATGGAGTTTGACGACGTGCTGAGTAAAATCATAGGCAGCGTCATTGATGCCAATAACAATACCCCGGCGATTATGGCCAACGGTGTCGTCGCCTGGCAGGTGTCCAAACCCCTGAAGCTCCATGCCCATCTGCTGTATGAGGGCGGGCAGACCTCCTATAATATCGATGCCTTCAGCGTGGTTGCCTACCAGATGCTCTATAAGATGGCCGAAGACTATGACAAAAAGGGCAACCAGGAGAGTGCCGCCGAGATATATACCGAGGCGGCTATGCTGCTCCAGGATATCAACACTCGCGACGAGATTTCACCGCGTCTCATCTGCAATGTCGGAGCCGAATACCAGATAGGCAGCCATCTGACGTTAGGACTCAACGTGCGCAACCTCTTCGACAAGGACTACAATCGCAGTGGCATGAACAGCCGCCTCATCCCCCAGCGCGGACGCTGGTGGATGCTCACCGCCGCCTGGCAGTTCTGACCGCCGCCCCTTATCGGATGCGGAGGCAGAGCATCGTCAGGTCGTCGTTGGGGGGCGTGTTGCCGCGGTGCTGGGCCACCTCCTTGTCGAGAGCCTCCACGATGTGCTGGGCCGACTCATCCGACAGCCTGCGCAGCGCAGCCAGCAACCGTTCATCGCCGAACTGCTCCTGCCGGGCATTCTCAGCCTCGTTCAGCCCGTCGGTATACAGGAAGAGCAGGCTGTCCCTGATGCTCCTCGCCTGTTCTCCGACGAACTCGAAATTCTGCCACAGTCCGATGGGCACGTTGGTCTCCATCTCCATATACCGCCCGGCGATGACCGGTGGGTTATGACCGCAGTTGCAGAAGTAGAGACGGCCCGTCGCGAGGTCGGCAAGGCCGATAAACATCGTCACGAACATGCCGCTGTCGTTGTTCTCCGTCAGTTCCGCGTTCAGGCGCGTGGCCATCTCTGCGGGCAGCATGTGCTGCTTGGCCAGGGCACGGAAGAGGCGCATGGTCTGCGCCATGAACAGCGAGGCCGGCACGCCCTTGCCCGATACGTCGCCAATGCAGAAATAGAGCTTGCCGTCGTCGAGCAGATAGTCGTAGAGGTCGCCGCCCACCTCTCTGGCGGGTGTCATCGCGGCATAGAGGTCGAGCCCCGGCAGCTGGGGGAATGTGCTGGGCACCATCGACATCTGGATGTCGCGGGCGATGCGGAGCTCACTCTCGATGCGCTCCTTCGCCGTCGTGGTCTCTTCCAGCTGATCATAGGCCTGGCGCAGCTGGTGCAGCGAGCGCCGGCGGTTCACCACGATCACCACCAGGCAGATGATGATCACCACAGCCAGTGCAATCATCACCATCAGGAAGATGAACCACGAGCGCTCCGCCTCACGCTGTGCCTCCACCACCTGCAGGTCGGAGTTCATCTCGTTGATGTCGTCCTCCATGATCAGGTTGTTCTGGTTCTCCTGCAGCTTCATCGTCTTCCTCAGAATCTCATAGGCCGTGGCCTTGTCGCCGACATAGTCGCAGATGCCCAGTTGGATGGCGTAGCGGTCGCTCTCGTCGAGTTCCTGCTCCGACAGCCGCATGGCCTCGCGGGCGCGCCCGTTGACGGCCATCGCAGCCAGTTCGAGATGGCTCTCATACATGTCGCAGATCTGGTCGGGCTGGTTCTTCTGCTTCAGCTCCTGATAGCGGCGCTGGCAGTCGAGCACGGTGGCTCCGTCGCGGCGGTTGAAGGCCAGTATGCCCTTCATCGTCAGGGCGTAGGTGAGCCGATACGAGTTGTTGCCGCTCGCCTCCAGGGCCTTGTCGGCCAGCAGTGCCGCCTTCTCAGGGTTCTCGTCGGTGAGCATGTTGGCATAGTCGGTGTAGATGGTCGCCAGGTCGATGCTGTTCTTCTTGTCGATCTCCTGGATGGCCTGCTCGAAGAACTTGGATGAGAGCGGGATGTTGTTGCGATACCAGTAGATGATAGCCATCAGGTAGCTGCCGTTGTAGTACTCCTCGGTGTGGCGGTTCTCCTTCATCTCGGCCATCAGCTCGCGTGCCTTCTTCATGGCGCGGTAGTAGTGCCCCTTGTTCATGTCGAACGACACCAGGTCGATCAGCGTCATATAGTAAAGGTGATGGTCGAACTCAGGCTGGCGCTTCAGGTAGTCTATCAGCTCATTGGCCTTGCCGTAGAGCTTCGCCTCGTCGCCGTCGATATAGTATCGCCGGAACTCGGTCGAAAGCCTGTGCGACGTCGTGTCCCTGCCCTTCAGCTGCTCCGCTGCGGCCGTCATCACGCCGAGCAACAGCAGCA
>Ga0247608_10005208_pt1 | contig 14150 bp, 14 predicted proteins | sample 176DNAGHGlowgp2_FD_193490 | JGI IMG/M metagenome (GOLD analysis project Ga0247608, IMG submission 193490) | Sheep rumen microbial communities from Palmerston North, Manawatu-Wanganui, New Zealand - 1766 DNA GHGlow gp2 | ecosystem: Host-associated > Mammals > Digestive system > Stomach > Rumen ...
AAATCTGAAAACGACCGTCTTGAATTTCATCAAATTTTCTTTGCAGTCAGCGTCAGATTTTGCTATAATATAGGTGTATTTTCATGCCCCCATGCGGGGTAAAGAATCCGCACTGGCATGCCGATATATGAAGAGAATGCGGCATCTGCTTGACGGCAGGTGCCGCCTTTCCTTTTTGACAGAAAGAAAAAATGTAGTAAGATATGGGAACAAAAGGTCAGATCTTAAGTATATCACAAAGCGTTCAGGATACTTCCATCCTATGTTTTCCGACAATAAATTTACTCGGTCCCAGTCGCATAATAAAAGTTGACATGGAAACAATAATGGCATATAATAAAAACACGGAAAACCGTACGGAATACAGTACGGAAAATAACACGCAAAGGAGGCGCATATCATGTTAGCCGTTAAAAGCATGGATGTAAGGGATAATTTTAAGAGCCTGTGTGACAAGGTCTTTAATGGTGAGACGCTCATCATATCGCGTCCTAAGAACGAAAATGTCGTAATGCTGTCAGAGTACGAGTACAATGAGATGATGAAGGCGAAGAGAAATGCCGATTATCTTGCCATGATAGATAAGTCCATGGCCGAGGCCGAAGCTGGCGGATTTGTTACAAAGACCATTGCTGAATTGGAGGCACTCGAGTAAATGAACATCGTATTTACGCCTACTGCATGGGAACAGTATACCGAATGGCAGGGGGAAGACAAAAAGGTTGTTAAGCGCATTAACGACCTGATAAGGGACATTGGTCGCAACGGTCTTCTAAACGGCATCGGCAAACCGGAGCCGCTTAAGTATAGAAAGGCATGTAGCAGACGCATCACGGATGAACACCGGTTAGTCTACAATGTGGATGACAAGGGCAACCTCATCATATATGCGTGCAAATATCATTACGAGGAGTAGCGGTGGAGGGTGCGTAGAAATCGCATGAGGTCCCAGACTAAAGCCAGCGTAAAGTTTTTGCCGGAAAATGAATAAAGAGACTGGGAAAGGCTTTTCAGATTTTGAAAAAGGCGTCACGGAAGCGGTAAATGGACTGGGGAGGGAATTCATCAGGCTGACTCTGGAGGAGATGAACCGGTGTTTTAAGGACAGTTTGTGGCGCAGGGAGAAATGGTATGTGGAGGACACAGACAGAAAACAGCAGATTATGCTCTGGAGAACTGGGGTGTGCCAAGAAAACGGCTCCGGAAAAGGAACGGAGTGCTGGCCTTCAGTGCGGAGGGACATGTGTATCATGTGCCGCCCTCCAGAATGAGCAGTCTGGCGATGGGATGGAGCAGGCATGGGGCCAGCCAGATGGCGGTGTTAAGCTCTCCTTCAACATCCATGCGTATCTTTAACCGACATGGACAAGGCATAAATTTATGGGAGTAAGGCTGTTTCATGAAGAAATTTGAAAACTGAATAGAAGCGAAGATACAACCAGCGTTAGGGAGTATACTCATACATCCTCAAAACGCTGGTTTTTTGTGCCTTTGTATGGTATACTATACTCATGCGTAGAAGTATAGTATATTCATACGAAAGGAGAAGAGGTAAGGACAATAAAAAGGTATATCCAGAATGGGTACAAAGGCATAAGGAAAGAGGCACAGCAGTCAAGAAGGTGGGAGAAAACTATTACCTGTATAAGCATTCATCAAAACGTGTTCCAGGAAAAAAGAACCCTGTTCCCGTTGACGCTTATATCGGGCGTATTACCCCGGAGGGAGTCATCAGAGGAAACATGAAAAAAGTTAATGCAAATGATTCTGACATCATAGTAAAGGAATTCGGCTTTTCAAGAGCCGTACGCCACGTGTGTACCCCAGGCTGGCGGGAACCGCTGGGATCTGCTTGGAAGGAAGTCTTAGACTACATTATTCTCAAGGAATCCCCGGAATCATATATTCGAGACGAATATCCTGATTCTATAAGCCTGGATCCTCATATCCAGCCGGGAATCCCAAAAACATTCCTGACCCAAGAAGCAAAAGGAAAAAGCCACATGAGCTCTCAGAGATATTGATCTGCATCATCATGGGGTTTCTTCATGGAAAGACAAAGCTACGGCGTATCTACCGATGGTGCAAGAGTCACATAAGCGAACTGATGCAGTACATGCCGCTGCCATTCGGGGTTCCATCGGTTTCCACAATGTCAAGAATCCTTTCTATGGTTGATGCGGAGATGGTTTCCGTTGCGGTGATGAGCTGGATATGTCAACTTGTGGATGAAACAGCCCTAACTTGCTCTTTTTTGTGTGGCGGAGTGCCGAAAAACATGTTATAATTTATGATTGTGGAAATAAAAGAACAAGTTCATTGGAGCATTAAATGAAAAAAATAATGATTTTTATTGGAGGGTATCTTCCGGGAAGAAAATATGGAGGCCCCGTTACGAGTATTAGCAATTTTGTCGATTACCTTGGGGATGAATATGAGTTACGAATTGTGTGTAACAACCATGATTTTAAAGAAACCACTCCGTATCAAAATATTAGCGAAGGTTGGAATAGAGTCGGCAAAGCCGAGGTTCTGTATTTAAAGGATGAGCAAGAAACCTATAAGACTTTTTTGTCAATTCTAGAAGCAACAACCCCAAATCTTATATATTGTTCTGGAACTACGTACTTTCGGGTTAATTCAAAAGTCTTCAGGGCTTCCAAGAAACTAGGCATTTCAATTTTGCTGGCACCAAGAGGGGACATATGTGATAATGCGATAAAGATAAAAAAGTGGAAAAAAATCCCATATTTTAAAATCATGAAAATGACAGGAATGTTTAGAGGTATTTATTTTCATGCAACAAGTCAGGAGGAGGTAAACAACCTAAATAAGTATTTGGGAATCGAGAAAGATAGGTGTTTTTTGCTCCCTAATCTCCCTGCCGATGCCGCACCCGTACGTCGAAACGATTACGTCAAAGAGAGCGGAAAAATCAAAATAGTATTTATGTCACGCATTCAAGAGAAGAAAAATTTATATGACGCCATTCAAATTGTAAATCAATTAAGTGGGGAAGTAGTTTTTGATATTTATGGCCCTTTGGAAAGCCCGGCCTATTGGCAAAAGTGTCAATCTGAAATGAGAAAAGCGCCTAATAACGTCAAAATAAGTTATAAAGGAGCTTTGGCGCCAAAAGAAGCTCCAATGATATTTTGTAATTATGATTGTTTTTTATTCCCAACGTGGACCGAGAATTATGGACACGTGATTGCAGAATCGTTACTGCATGATTGCCCAATTGTAATTAGCAAAGGGACTACGCCTTGGGATGACATGGCTGATTACAATGCCGGAGGAGTGGCTGAATTGGGCAATATGGAAGGATTTGTTTTCGAACTTGAGAAGATTACAAAAATGAATAGCAAGGAATATAACCAGCTGATAGATCGAATAAGAGCATACGTAGATTATAAAATAAACGTCAATGCATTAAAGCAAGAATATGTCAAAATGCTGGAAAGTATTTGTTGTTCATGATTACCGTTTATTCTGGATTTTGGGAACATATAAGCCATTCATGGGAGATTTGGAAATGAATGTTGCATTTATCGCTTCGGAGATAGTCGCTGATAAAGGGGGAATAGAGAGCGTGAGTTATTCTTTGGTCACGGCCTTCCCTAGCTATGCAAATTTATACTCTTATTGTGGAAGAAGTTTGAATGGTTTAGAAGATGAAACGATTCCGAACGTATATTACAGTGCCTCAAAAAAAGGAATCTGTATGCATTTGGATCTGATCAAAAAATGCTTCCGTGACAATGGAAGATTCTTGTTTGATTTTACTTTTGCCAGTCATTATGCATTGTCCATCCCCTGTTTTTTGTTGAAGAAGTTCAAGGGCGTTCCATATGGGGTGATGGTTCATGGAGTGGAATTGCAGGATACAAACGGTTGTAATTCCATATCCGGGACAATATACTTTGCCATAAAAAAACGGGTTAGAAGAGCAGTGATCAAATCTGCAGACGTTATTTTTGCAAATTCTAATTTTACAAAAGAGTTCTTCGAAAAAAAGTACGGAAAATACAATAAAAAGGTAGTTGTGATCCATCCACCCGTACCGTTCGTTGACAGGACCGTTGGGGGGGAAGAAAACAGAAGGTCATATATACTGCTTTCCGTTGGAAGACTTGTTGAAAGGAAGGGGTTTCAATATGTCATTGACGCATTAAAGAAACTGGTCATTGATATCCCTGAATTGAAATACTATATTGCCGGCGACGGATATTATATGACTGCCCTTAAAAAAAGAGTTGAAGACAATGGTTTGCAGGATCACGTTTTTCTTCTTGGAAAGATCTCTGTAGAAGAGAAGGACCGGTTATTTAGGGAGTGCGATTTTTTCATCATGCCCAGCTATATGAAAAAAAATACGGAAGATTTTGAAGGCTTTGGGATTGTGTATATTGAGGCAAACATGTATGGGAAGTATGTGATCGCAACGAGATCCGGCGGGATCCCTGATGCGGTTTGTGAAGGAGTCACGGGGACGTTTGTCGAGACTCAGGATTCTGAGAGCATTTATTTGAAGTTAAAAGAGTTATATGACGATGATTTTTATCCAGACAGATCAAGATGTATTGATTGGTCAAAAAAGATAGATGCAAACGTTATCGTCAAGCAATACGTGGATGTTATTACGGATGTTTTAAGCTAACAATGAGGATGTTGAGTGACGAATATGCAAGTGTTGAATAGGGAGAAAAGCGGTAGTATTCTGGGCATATTGCGAATAGCATTATTTTTCATAACCGCGATCTCGGTTGTTTTAGAAATGATCTTTTTTCCATCATGGGATAATTTCGTTGGATGTATCATGATGGTGACGGCGCATGTTGCGTTTGTCGGAGTGGCATTGAAAAAATACAGGATACTTACGTCACCTTTTCTTTTTGTGGCAATGGTGTCAATGTTTGCATATAGATATCTTCCCGTGCCCGGTACGTTGATTTCGTTTCGCCCCGTAAGTTATGGTATGGAGACACCTATTAATACCTTTGTTTCAGAGACACTGTTCTTTTTGCTGTTTGCCGTAATTTACTATGTTTCAGCACATGGAGCCACTAGAAGAAGGGGGCCTGTAGGTTTTTATAAATTTATTGGACTGTATCATGTCGGCTCGGAAAAAAGTATCTGGCTCCTCGGAATCATTGGATTGATCGTCAGGATTATTTCCTACTCAACAAGCGGTGCCAATAATTCAAGTGTAACGAATACGGTTGTTGACATGGCATACGCACCCGTGATTTTGTTTTTTCCGTTTATTTTCAATGAAAATCCGAGGAAATCGGTGGATTTTAAGAAACCGGTTATCTGGATATATTTAGTTATGCTAAGTATCATTAATCTTGGATCAAACTCCCGCTTTGACATCATAGCTCCTTTTATTATGATTGTTATTTTTTATTTCATTTATCTGGTAAAAGAAGACATTGACTTTAAAAGAGTTTTTTCTCCCAAAAGAATGTTTTGTGGTTTGGCAATCATTTTATTAATACTTGGCATAATGCAGATAGTATCAGATGCCATTTTGGCAGTCAGGAATAGCAAGGATAATTATTCTATTTCACAATTGGTTTTACTAACCGCTCAAAATGCCGTGGATTCGGTCGGTGTTAAGCGTGCAGAGGTGGGGAAAAAAAAGGAGGTGCGATCATACTCAGAGGGATGGGAGGAAGAGTATATTGATAATTTTGCGCTTAACAGGTATGGGAACATTCGCATTAGTGATGAAATATTTTATTATTCAAAGAACCTTTCTGATGGAGACAGAGCCGATCTAAGAGAGAGCTTAAGAAATCATCTGGTGTGTTTGTTGCCTACGCCAGTTATGAGATTCATAGGTATTGATATTGATAAAAGTGATTACAATTATTCGCCTGCCACGTATTTATATTATAAAGCGGGATATTGCAATTATGGTTATTTATTTACTCACAGGGTGATAACCAGTTATCTGCCGGATGGACTGTCTATGTTTGGCGGATACTATTTAATCATTCAATCATTGCTATTTTTGATTACCTTCTGGTTAATCAGGGGATTATCATATTATGACTCAACGGGAAAGTATGTTTATTCCTTATTCGGAATTCTTTCCATGAACACTTATCATTGCATTGGCGTAAATGCAAATGGCATGTATGGCTCCTGTGCTTATTTATTACGCAATATGTGGGAAAGCATACTTGTTTTTTTGATCGTAAATTACCTTGTTAGATTGTGGACGAGATTTCAAATTTTGAAGGGACCTTGGTAAAGGGAAAATGCAGAATCTTACAGTGATCATTCTTACAAAAAATGAAGAGAAAAATATTAAGAAGTGTATTTCATCTTTTGGTAAATCCGCAAGAAGATTTGTGATTGTTGATTCCGGGAGCACGGATAACACCAAGCAGATCATCGAAGAATTGGCTGAAGAACTGTCCGTGGATGGAATAAAGATTGATTTCTATGAGAATCAATGGATTGATTATGCCACACAGTTTAATTGGGGACTGATGAATACCAATATTGATTCCGATTGGGTCATGCGGATTGATGCGGATGAGGAACTTCTTTCGGGGCTGAGGGATGCGATTGACGCGAGACTGTCCGCATTGCCGGAAGACGTGACCGGAGTCGTGGTGAACAGAAGAATGGTTTTCATGGGAAAATGGATCCGACACGGTGGCATGTATCCGACGAAAGTGCTTCGAATTTTCCGATATGGTCATGCCAGGTGCGAACAGAGAATTATGGATGAGCACATTATCATCTTCGATGGAAGGACCATTTACTTAAATCAGGATTTTATGGACAAGAACGAGAAGAATCTGGCCTGGTGGACAGAGAAACACAATTGGTACAGCGACAGGGAAGTCAAGGATCATCTCGCTACCGTGGAAGGAACGAATGATGAGATCTTGGTTTCTGATTCCACCACCGGTGGACAGGCATCGATGAAAAGAAAAATCAAAAACGGGCTGTATTATAGATTGCCGTTGTTTTTTCGGGCACATTTATATTTTGTGTTGAGATATTATGTTTTACTTGGATTCCTAGATGGAAAAGAGGGAAGGATATATCATTTTCTGCAGGGGTATTGGTATCGGTTTTTGGTAGATGCAAAGATGTATGAGTTAGAAAATGATCGATAAGACATGATGAAACGTAAATAATTGTATTCTGTCATAATTGGAGATCAAACATGAAGGTTGTTAACGTTAGTTGTGGATTGGGGAATCAGCTTGCTGCATATTTTAATTATCTTGTCATAAAAAGGGCGAATCCTGAAGATGACATATACGTAAACACACTTATCTATGACATTCCGGAAGCGGATAAGATAGTGAAACAATGGTATGGATATGAGCTTGAAAAAGTGTTTGACGTCAGATTAAAGAATATCATGGATGTTTTACCCAAAGAGGAACAGGATAGCATAAAAAAAGATCTTCGTGCGACAAAGTTTTGGGAAAATGGTTATAGGCCTAGCATGGCCATTCTTGAGACTTTCAATAAACATGGTTTTGGATTTGAAGCAATTGGTAACTATTTGGCTGAGGAGGATTATTCTACCATAAAGCAGAAGTTATCATTAAAGGTCAATAAGTTTTTTGCGCGGCAGAGCAAAAATTTTTTTATGTATGAATTAAAACAATTGGCGTGGATCATTGGTTCTTGCGTAAGAAAAAAATCGACAGGTGATTTTTTGAAAAAGAAAAGGAACGGTAATGTTTTATATTTCTCTACTTTTGCAGGAATAAAATCGCCTGAACTGATAAAATTAGTTGGTCCGGAACTTCAGGAAACTTTGAATTTTAAGCCATTTACGGATGCCAAGAATATTGAAATGTTAAAAATCATAGAGTCTGCGAATTCCGTGTCAATTCATGCCAGACGCAGTGATTATCTGCAATTCATTAATGATTGCTATAAGTATGGATATTTTAAGCGGGCCGTAAAATATATTCGTAAGCATGTGTCAGATCCTGTATTTGTGGTATTTTCAGAGGAGTGCGAGTGGTGTAAAAACAACATGGAGGTTTTGGGGCTTACGGAAAATGATAACGTATATTTTGTGGACTGGAACACCGGAGCAAATAGCTACAGAGATCTACAACTGATGTCGAACTGTAAACATAACGTTATAACTAAAAGCTCGTTTGGTTATTGGGCGTGTTTATTAAATAAGAATCCCAATAAGATTACGTGCAGTCAAAGGGGAGATTACCTTACTACCAATCATTTTTAAAAACAGATGATTAACGATCTGGAGAGATACGTATGCGCAAGAAACGGCTATTGTGGAATTCCACGTCATCTATCATATCGCAGGTGTTTAACATCATCAGTGGCTTTATTTTGCCCAGGTTGATCATACAGGCATATGGAACAAACGTGAATGGGTTGATTTCATCAATATCACAGTTTTTATCGGTTATTGGGCTAAGTGATTTAGGAATGTCAGCCGTAGTTCAAGCCTCATTATATAAAGTATTGGCAAATAACGATGAGGATGGCATTAGCAAGGTAATGACTTCTGCAACTAGATATTTTAGACGGATTGGCATTCTTCTCATTGGTTACGTTGTTGGATTATGTGCTCTCTACCCGGTATTCGTACAATCAGAGTTTGACTATAAATACTTAGCAACTATGATTGTAATACTTAGCATTAATTTTTTGGCTTATTACTTCTTGGGAATAACAAATCATCAGCTGATAAGCGCTGATCAGCGGGTCTATATTAGTAACGTAACGAATGTCATCGTAGTGGTCATAAACACAATTGTATGTTTTTTACTCATAAAAACAGGAGCGGGCATACACGCAGTTAAGTTATTTTCAGCAATTTTGTTTTTGCTGAGACCTCTTGTTTTAGCCATTTACGTGAAAAAGAACTATAAAGTCAACAGAAGAATAAAATATGACTCGGAGCCAATTCAGCAGAAATGGAATGGGGTTGCTCAACATATTGCCTATTACGTATTTACAAGTACGGATGCAATTGTTCTTTCGCTTTTTTCATCCTTGGAGAATGTTTCAATTTATTCCGTATACGTTCTGATCCTAAATGGATTGAAACAACTATCGCTACAGCTCGAAAATGGGATTAAACCAGTATTGGGTGAATTATGGGCAAAAAAACAATCTGAAAAACTTAGAAAATTTTTTGTGTCATATGAGTGGTTTATGCATACGGAATCCATTGTTATTTTCGGAGCAGCATCATCACTCATAGTTCCATTTGTGAAAATATATACAGCCAATATTACGGACGCAAATTATATCGTACCTTCCTTTGCAATGATTATCACGATTGCGTATTTCATTCAAAATGCAGGTAATTGCTATAATTTTATGATCCAAGCCGTCGGCCATTTCAAACAGACGCAGAGGAATTATATTATGGTGGCGTGCATGAATCTTCTCATTTCCATAGTCCTTGTCAGGGTCATTGGAATGGAAGGAGTGGCAATCGGGACTTTAGTTTCGGCGTTGTATCAGTTGATTTGGCAAGGCTGGTACGTTTATAAATCGCTTCTGGGACGTTCACCCGTAAGACTTATTAGGCAAATAGGCATCGACGTGGTCGCCATTGCAGCCGGGTTGTTCATTTCGGCCCAAATAAGCGTTAACGCAAATGATTATTTGCATTGGGCGATGTCGGCAATTCCAATTACCATGACGTGGATTGTTATTGTATCGTTATTCGGCATTCTGTTAAATCGTGATGAGATAAGAGACGTGATATGCTTTTTTAGGAAAGATTTAGCTGATTAGCCAGTGCTTTTAAGATCGGAGTGAAGCGGTTTGCGTCCATCAGTGCCGGATTGATACTTGTGATATTTACTACGGATTTGTTTGAGATACCTATCTCAATGGCTATCTGTGGTCATTTTGAGAAATATGCGTTTCGATTTATCATCCAATATTTGTTGCTTGCAATTGCGCAGACATTCCTATTGTGTTTTTTGACGTATTTACTTGTTGTCTTGTACGTGAAAATCTTTCCTTTCATTTGTCTCCTGGAGATCACGGGGGATCATAAGAACAATCTGGCGGAAAAGGTAAACACTCAGACAAATGGATATCGTATTAAGGAGAGTGTTAACTATGCCATAGGAGAAATGGAACTGATCGAAAAGATGGGAAAGGTGGATGGGGTACTGATAGGTGACGTGCCGGCAAAGGCAAAAAATACCATCTTAAAGACCTGCCTGAAGATGGGAAAAAGCACCTATTTCGTTCCTAAAATCTCTGACATCATTGTGCGAGAATCTGAGGAGATCAACTGGTTGGATACTCCGTTGTTCCTGAATCAAAATACAGGCATAGGAAAATGGCGTGGAATCATAAAGCGCATATTTGATGTGTTGCTGAGCGTTATCGCTTTGGCATTGTTAAGTCCCGTGATGCTTATTGTAGCCTTAGCGATCAAACTGGAAGACGGCGGTCCGGTTATTTTTAAGCAAGAGAGATGTACGCTTCATAATAAGCGTTTTATGATTTTAAAGTTCCGTTCCATGATCGTAGAAGCGGAAATGGAAGATAAGCCGCATCCGACGGAGAATAATGATCCGCGGATAACCAAGGTGGGACGAGTTATTCGTGCCATGCGCATAGATGAACTGCCTCAACTGATTAATATTGTCAAGGGTGACATGAGCATCGTTGGACCGAGACCGGAGCGTGTAGAACATGTGGAAAAATATACGAAAGAGATACCGGAATTCGTGCTCCGTGGGATGGTCAGGGGCGGGCTGACCGGATATGCACAAGTTTATGGAAAGTAAAATATGCAGCCATTAGACAAACTGAAGCTGGATCTACACTACATCATGAACTTCAGCCTGATGTTGGATTTAGAGATCATGGTAGAGACGGTATACACGTTATTCAGGAAAGACAGTACGGAAGGCTTTTCGAAAGAATCGATTGAAAACATACAGAAATAAGGTGTTTGGACGACTAGGCCATAAAAGAAAGATTAGAGCGAAGAACTATGATTACGGTTAGTATTATCACGCCAGTTTACAATGGGGAAAAAACTTTATCGAGAACGATTGAATCCGTATTGAATCAACAGCATAAACCGACGGAATACATTATTGTTGACGGACAATCCACGGATGATTCAGTAAAGATAGCAAGCAGTTATGCGAATGCGTTTCAGGAAGCAGGCATAGATTACGTCATTATGTCAGAAAAAGACCAAGGAATGTACGATGCCTTGAATAAGGGCATTTCAAGGACTTCCGGAGAACTTGTCGGGAATATCAACTCGGATGATTGGTATGAACCCAGTGCGATAAAACTCATGGTTGAACTGTATTTCAGAACCCAGTATGACATAGCATGGTCGGACATCTATATCCACAACAACGGAAAAGTGATACGAAAAAAGGCGAGTGTTGGAAAGCTATGGACTACAAACCGTTTTTGCCATCCTTCGATGTTTGCCAGGAAATCAGTGCTTATGAAATATCCATATAATATTCATATCCTTGATGCTGATTATGATATGATTTTAAGGGCGAATAATGATGGGGTCAGAATCGTTACGGAGAATGTGCCAATAGCAAATTTTTCGATGGGGGGAGCCAGCACTTCAAAAAGCATTTCGAATATGAAATATCGCATACGGATGAAATATGATACGTATCGCAGAAACGGTTATTCACGGCTGTATTGGTTTTATTGCGTGATCATGGAATTTATAAAATATATTCTTGGATGAAGATTATCTGGTGACGATTGATCCGGGTTTTTTTGATTCAATGATTACGAATAATTAAATCTGTGCCGTCATAGTCAGCCTGTCCCTTACATACACTGTACAAACACTTTTTCTGAGGGTTGCGGTGAGGGATTATATCGAGGAGCGGGCCATCGCCATCGCGAATTACATCATCGAGCATGGCACGACGGTACGGCAGACGGCAAAAGATTTTGGTGTCAGTAAAAGTACGGTGCACAAGGACGTGAGGAGCGTTTGGAGAATATGAAACCAAGTCTGGCAAAGGAAGTCAGGCGGGTACTTGACGTCAACAAATCGGAGAGACACATTCGCGGAGGAATGGCGAAAGAAAAATATCTGCATCAACGATAGGACGCGTCAAAAGAACCGTCCCCCGTCATGCGCCAGCGTAAAGTTTTTGTCGGAAAATGAATAAAGAGACTGGGAGACCTCTTAACATGTGATAAAGTGTTAGCTGGCAAAACAAAGCACATGCAAGGAGGAGGTCTCATGGAGGAAATCATACAGTATTTTGCCGAGGTTTGCTATGAAAGATTCATGGAGGAACAGGAAAAGATTTTTAAGAACCCGAAAGGCTTTTCAGTTTTTGAAAAAGGCGTCACGGAAGCGGTAAATGGACTGGGGAGGGAATTCATCAGGCTGACTCTGGAGGAGATGAACCGGTGTTTTAAGGACAGTTCGTGGCGCAGGGAGAAATGGTATGTGGAGGACACAGGCAGAAAACAGCAGATTATGTTCTGGAGAACTGGGGTGCGGCAAGAAAACGGCTCTGGAAAAGGAACGGAGTGCTGGCCTACAATGCGGAGGGACATGTGTATCATGTGCCGTCCTCCAGAATGAGCAGTCTGGCGATGGGATGGAGCAGGCATGGGGCCAGCCAGATGGCGGTGTTAAGCTCTCCTTCAACATCCATGCGTATCTTTAACCGACATGGACAAGGCATAAATTTATGGGAGAATCGGGTTGTATTTTCCCGTTTTTTTGTTATACTTTATCTATTCAAAAGCAACATTTCGGGATAAAAAATTGAAGGTTTATGTCGAAATAATATAAGCTGTGGTATCGCAAGAGGAGTAATCCCCATGTCCGGAAAACGGGGTTTTCAAATCTTACCCTGAGCGGCGACGCGGTAAATAATTACGTACTTGCGGCAAACGGACAGCAGACGACCGCAAAGGCTGACGTCAGCGAACAGACGAAAAAGGCAGAAGAAGGCGACTTCGTTGCAAAGGTGGAAGACTTTATAGGGGCAGTGGTTGACGTGCAGGGCATGACCCTGGAGAACGCGAAAGCCATCTGCACTTCCGATGAGCTTGCCGCATTTGGCGCAGGCGAGAAGATGGAGCTGACGCTGGAAGTGAATACGGCGGGAGCTCTCCTGACGGATGAAGTGATCGAGCTTGTGACAAACGCAATGCACGACCAGAGGGGCTGCACCGTCAATGGCGTTCAGTACTTAGACGTGAGCCTGTACAAGAAGATCGGCAACGCTCCTGAGAAAAAGGTGGAGAAGCTATCAAGTCCCCTTACCATTCAGGTGAATGCGCCGGAGTCCATGAGGAATACGGATCCCGGGATCAGAAGACTGTTCTTTATCGTGAAGGTACATGACGGAAAGGCAACCGTGATCGCTCAAAACCACGTTTCTTCCGTGACCTTTAAGACGGATGAATTCTCCGTTTATGCGCTTTGCTGCACCGATATAAAGGTTTACGTAAACAATGAGAAGAATGCGGAAAATACGGCTGCGGTCGTGGCATCTCCCAAGACCTACGGCGAGAACAATGCAGAGCTGATGCTCCTTTTCATGGGCTCGGCATTTGCAATGGCTGCACTTGCAGTAAAGATCTACGCATTTCGCAAAAAAGAAGAGGAATAAGTTTTAGAAAAGCTTGACTTTGGGCGCAGTAACGTGCTATGGTAAGAAAACAGATCAATACTTAAAGGCAATGACGAAGAGAGTACTTCAGGGAAGGCTTTCCAGAGAACGCTTCAGAAGCTGAGAGAAGCGGAGCCGGAATCGAGGGAACATGGCTTCACGAGCTGCGCACTGAGCACTTTGGCGGCAACGCCCCGCGGTAAGGGACGGAAAAACGCAAAGGGTTAGGCTGCGACGGGTGCCGCCCGTTATGGCGGTGAGGGTTTTTGATCAGACCCGGTGAGACCTGCGCCGCAAGGCGTACGGTGAAGAGAAGTGGTACAGCGTATTCAGGCGCCTTCTCGCGTGCGAGCATTCGTGCGCGAGAAGGCTTTTTTTTAGCGAGGAAGGAAACCAAGCGCCGCCGAAGGCGGCATTTGGTTTCACCCGAGCGTAAACGAAATAAAAACAAGAGTCGCGAAGCGACGGCGGCTGCGAAGCAGACGGTTTTTATGAGTTAGAGGAAGGAAACCAAGCGACAGG
>Ga0247608_10005210_pt1 | contig 14148 bp, 15 predicted proteins | sample 176DNAGHGlowgp2_FD_193490 | JGI IMG/M metagenome (GOLD analysis project Ga0247608, IMG submission 193490) | Sheep rumen microbial communities from Palmerston North, Manawatu-Wanganui, New Zealand - 1766 DNA GHGlow gp2 | ecosystem: Host-associated > Mammals > Digestive system > Stomach > Rumen ...
AACGGGCAATTTCTTGCAGTTCGTTTTCATTTAATATTCCCATAATAACGTTGATTTTTGGTCAACGTTTTTCAGGGTAAGACAGGAGCCGCAGCTCACGCTGCAACTCCCTTGCCCAATAAAACACACACTAATAATAGTTCGAAAGGGTTTGAAAGGTTAAGAAAAGTTCGAAAGGTTAAGAAGGGTATAACTATCGCCAAGCAAAGGTGATGTCCCTTTTACTACCCTTTTACTCCTTTTTTACTACCCTTTTACTACCCTTTTACTACCCTTATTCAATATGAATAGTCTGAGCCAACTTGGCCTGCTCCTCAGCAGTAACCTTCGGGAGAAGGATGCGGAGGATACCATTCTCAACCTTGGCGGTAATCTTGTCCTTGTGGATGTTGTCCGGCAGGGCGATGGCCTCCTTGAAGTGAGGGATGTGGAAGTCGTGACGCAGGAAGTGATACTCCTCCTTGTCCTTCGGCTTCTCCACCTTTACGCCCTCGGTGTTCTCGGCATTCTCGGCAGCCTTGGTCTCCTTTGGCTTGCGCTCCATCGAGATTACGAGGTTGTTGTCGGTATCGATGGTCAGATTCAAGTCTTCCTTCGACAGACCGGGCACGCAGAACTCAATCTTGAAGTTCAGCTTCGACTCGGAGATGTTGATCTGTGGATCACGTGGGAAGTTCTGATTCCAGGCATCGTTGATATTGTTGAACACATTGTTGAACAACATTGGGAAAAGATCATTTGAACGTACTAACATAGCTTTATAATTTTTAATAGTTAAACATCATTTTATTGTCCAGCATTACTGCCGACACCCTACTATTTGCAACCGCTGTGCCAAAACCGGAACCGTGCCAAAATTTACCCCTCCCACTGCAAAAATGGCAAATATTTATGCCTGAATGTCCACGTTTATGGACAAATTTGTCAGACGAAGAATTTGCAATGGATATCGGATTTACGAAAACCGAAAAGCAATTTTTCACCTTCGCATATCCCCTAACGAACGTTGGGGGACATGCTGTCATCGGATCTTGTCCGTCTGCGAACGTTGGGGGACATCATGCTATCGTATCATGTCCCTCTGCGAACGTTGGGGGACATGCTACTATCGAATCATGTCCTTCTACGAACGTTGGGGGACATACCACTATCGAATCATGTCCGTCTGCGAACGCAGAGGGACATGCTGCCATCGGATCATGTCCCTCTGCGAACGTTGGGGGACATACCACTATCGGAACATGTCCTTCTACGAACGTTGAGGGACATCTTACCAGCGAATCATGTCCTTCTACGAACGTTGAGGGACATGCTACCATCGAATCATGTCCTTCTACGAACGTTGGGGGACATACCACTATCGAATCATGTCCTTCTATGAACGTTGGGGGACATGCTGCCATCGGATCTTGTCCCTCTACGAACATTGGCGCACAATTTCCTGCAGAAAGTTGTACGTCTACGAACGTAGGGGGACATAATACGATTGGAAAAGAGGAATTACATTTTCGGATACATCCTCTTTTATGTCATAGAGTACTCTGACGCGCGTCACGATGCTCTATGCAGGAAGAGAAGGTACTCTGTCGCCCGTCAGAGTACTCTATCCATTTGCGGAAGCACTCCGACGCCCGTCAGAGTACCATATCCCGTTAAATACTCACCCATTTTCAAAACTCCAATTAATCCATTCCCCTAATTTTTTGTAAAAATACTGTCCATAATTATGTGCAAATAGATACCACTGAAGGTGGCACATTCAAAACCGTTTTGGGTAGCACAATTAAACCGTTGCTATCAAAGATCGGAGAGGCTGTATCTTTCCGTTTATTCCGATGTTATAAAAACCGAAGGCGCAACACCACATGATGCCGCGCCTTCGGATGAATAGTTTGAGTGAGAAAAGACAGGTTCTTTATGCTTCGATGTGGATATGGTCAAGTCATTTCAGGGTAAGACAGTTGTCATATTCCTAAAAAGTTTGTTCTCTGGCTGCAAAGATAAGACGATTTTTCGAAATATGCAAAATATTGAACGAAAAAACGTCTTGATGTGTAAATATATACAAACAGGAAAAAACAGTATCGAATCTTGTAAATGCTCGAAACGACATGGAATTAACTGCACAAGAAGTCGATAACAGCGTTTCTTCGGCTGCAAAGATAAGGAAAATTTCCGATGCCACTAAATTTTCGTCAAAAATAATGACGAAACATGAAAATATTGCTATTCAAAATGTGCATTATGGCAATAAAATAGGCTATTTTATCAAATAGTTCGCCTAATCTCTTGACACATTCATTTTTATTCACTATCTTTGCACCGACCTTAGCCACGGACGCACCCTTCGGGGTGGGCAGCCCAAGCTCGGAAGCTCTACCTTTTTCGGTGGGGCTTTCGTTATTATTGCGCCATTCAAATAACATTTTACAAAATTGCAGAATTTCTAAAATCAGATTTTAATTATCCGTTTATTCGATGTTATAAAATCCGAAGGCGCGACACCATACGATGCCGCGCCTTCAGTTTCAGCGGAAAGAACGAGGAAAGAGTGATTTTTCTACGATTCTATGTGGATTTGGTCAAGTCATTTCAGGGCAAGACACTTCAATTACAGTTCCATTACTCTACCATCTCAACAACATTCTGAAATTCATTCCAATGCTGTGCATTTCGATATGCCTCCTTGCTGCCTTTCGGTATATGGAGGACGCAAACCTTCTTATCAATATTCTCAAATGTGGATTTGTCAATCGTCGGTGGATTCTCTCCCTCTACCTTGATTGAAGTGATATTGGTACAATCCTTGAAAGCAGATGATTCGATTGTTGTTACACTGCTTGGAAAGTTTATAGAGGTCAAACCAGTGCATCGAATGAATGAACACCACCCTATTTTTGTAACTCCCATAGGGATTTCTATGGATGTCAATTCGGTACAGTCACGAAAAGCATTTTCATCAATAGATGTTATACCTTGGGGGATAACTGTATTCCTGCACCCTACAATCAACTAGTTCTTGGATGTTTCAATGAGAGCATTACAATCATCTCGTGAATCATAATGTGCATTACCGGGATCAACTTTTATCGAAGTGAGGCCGCTGCACCCTGTGAAGGCATCTCTTCCGATAGTGGTTACACTTTGGGGAATAACAACTGATGCCAAATAAGAACAATAATAGAAAGCATCATTTGCAATGGTTGTTATGCCTTGTGGTATAACTGTGTTCTGGCATCCGGAAATGAGTGTATTTGTGGAAGTCTCAATGATGGCGTTGCAACTATCTCGTGAGTCATAATTGGTATTGTTTGCATCAACCTCAATTGAGGCGAGATTTAGGCAACATTCTACAACACTATTTCCAATGTATGTCACGCTGCTCGGAATAAATATTGAGTCCAACTTGACACACAGGCAAAAAGCTGCAAACCCTATAGTTTTTACACTTTGGGGTATTTGGATAGATGTCAAACTATAACAACGTCCAAAGGCTTCTTCCCCTATTGATTCCAAGCTGTCTGGCAGAACGACGATACTCAAGTAGTAGCAATGACCGAAAGCAAAATCTTCAATAGAGGTCACACTTTGAGGAATTTCGATAGACGCTAGATGAACACATTCATTGAAAGTTACACAATTAATTGATTTCAATTTATTCGGAAGTGTAGCTGAAGTCAATCCTTTACATCTTTGGAAGGCTTGTTCAGCAATATATTTCACGCTGTTTGGTATTTCAATAGTGGTTAATTGCCTGCAATCAGCAAATGCTCGAACTCCAATATAAGTTACACTGCCAGGAATCTCTACGGACGTCAAGTCAGTACAAAAATCGAATGCGGATTTCCCTATTCTAGTTACCAAATAAACAGTATCGTTCAATGTGGTTGTTGAGGGTATCACCAAATCTCCAGAATATTTCTTTTCTCCCGCAATCACTTCAGCCTCTTTCTTGTTCTTGTCATAGTGATAATAGATGACAACATCTTCGTCCCTTGAATTGCAAGAGACGATAGATGATACGAACAAAGCCAATTGTATATAAATAAATGTTTTCATCATGATTATGTAAACAGGGCACCGTAAGGATAGTAGTGGGTGATTTGCTCCACGCTTCCGCTTTGGGAAACTACCACTCGATTGTTGCTCCCTTTGGTCGCGTCCGAGAGAAGGCCCTGATGGTCCTTCAGGTAGAAATGGTAGGTGGGGACTCCTGTGCCGCTGAGGGTGAAATATCCGTTGTCGGTCAGAGCCATCGATAGGCTGTCGTTGGTGAAAATGTACCCGTTTACGTAGTCCGTCGTTGTCGTTATGCCTATGCCGGACGGCTTGTGCGAAACCTTCAGCTTCGCTCCGCTTGCACTATACACATAGTTGATGACCCTGCCGTTGCTGTAGGTGATGCGGCTCGGAAAGTTCAAGTGATAATTCCATCTCATGAATGAACTCGTGAGACAAAGGATTGTTAAGTTATTCTTTGGGAATAGAACTATCGTTTTTAACTTCAAACAAATACCATTCATCAAAAAGATGAGTGGAATGCAACACTTCCTGTTCATCATAATTGTTCATTTCTTGTTCAAGTTCGTCTATCTTTAATTCCGATTTAATTATTCGATATACCATTTCTTTTTTATATAGTAATATAGTTATATAATCTTTAGGCTCATGAAATGAGAATCTTGTATTTAAATACCCCCAAAATATTGTACATGTAGAATCTGCAATGTCATTGCATAAATCATAAGTCTCTTTAATTGATTTGACGAATTGTAACGAATCTCTTTCTCTTAATATTGCCAGTTTATTATTTATACTATATTTATTCAATAAATTTATACCACAATCATCATGATAGAAAGGGCCAAAATCAAAAATAATTATCGTGCTATCTTTATGGAATCGAAAAAAATAATATAATATGATATCCTTACCATACTCATTTACGTCTTCGCGTCTAACTGTTGGTCCTGTAACTGAAAACAACTGATTCCCCTCTGCCTGCTCGGCAATGGAATCAAATAAATGCCTATTGGAAATAATTGCATCTCGTACTTCGAAGAAATCGTTAATTGCTTCGACCTGTTTGTTGAGTTTGGCAGTTAGCATCTCGTTTCGAATCGCTAATACTATACAGCTAACTATTAAACCGATAACAAATAAACAGGTAATGAAAAAGGCTAATTGTTTTTTAAGTTTCATAGCTTTATATCTCTGTTCAATTTGTAGAAATATTCATTAATTCTTACGTAGTTGAGCATTTCTTACTTCAGCAATTCATCTTTAAAAGACAACCGAAAGAATCGCTCTATTAGCCTGAGTCATATTATATTTTCATAAACCGAAGTGATTCCTAAATAATGATGGTTGAGGACAAAACAAGTATCCTAAACTAATAGACGCCATGTCATCTGCTGAATCAAACTGAAGTTTATGATGCATAAGGTTATCGATATTTCCTCCAATTAATGACACAGATAATGGAATGCCTAATCTTCGCATCCCGGCTCCCCAAAGATAATTGCCAAAATTAAAACTATCGTGGGCGATTTTTTTGCTATCATCTGGAATAAATAAATATCCTGGTCTCTCTTGAATAAAAGGATAATTTACAAAATCCAGGGTTCTATCACTGCACCCGACTTTGAGTTAAAGCATAAGCTAATAAAGGAATCGATATTGATAGGGCAAACTAGCTAACCACCCTGGAACACTTTCTATTTGATTTTTTATTGTTTCTTTATCCACTAGGCAAACACCAATTAATTGACTAGTTTTAGTTGCATCTTTTTCCCTAATAAAACAATCCGCATCTTTTTGATAAATAAATGAGAACTGATGAAGCGTATTGCCTTCACCATCTTTTATTATACCCACATGTTCACCATCACTACTTCTTCTTTCGTCAAAATTTGCAGTCTTCCCATCTTCATTCATTATGAAGTAAAGTGTGTCCATTCCATTATAATCCCCAAAATTCACCGGATCTCACCCGCAATAGGCATATGGACTGATACCATAGTACTTCTCTGCTTCCTTGTCGATGCAATGCCATCTTCCTATGACAGCATCATTGTGCCGTGCGCCCCTCTTTCACAGCTTCGCTAAGCCATGACACGACGGACAGGCTTTGTCGATGTTTTTTACTATGTCGGATAGCAGGCGAGTTCATAGTATTTCGCTGCAAATATATGTATTATTTTTGTTCCTTCAATCTATTTGGCCTGTTTTTTTCATTATTTTCTCGTCAAAGGTGCAAATTGTCTTCGCGAAATCGATTTCCAAATCTGTTGAAGATGCCGCGCCTTAGGATGACTAGTTTGTGCGAGAAAAGACAGGTTCTTTATGCTTCGATGTGGATATGGTCAGGTTATTTCAGGGCAAGATAGTCGTGGTTTATCCACAAAATCCTTTGCTAAATAGACTAAAAATGAAGTGGAATATTAATAATGGTTATTGAATCTTTGTCGGTTCCAGAATAAGAATTCCAGAATTCGCATCGCGGCATTTTCATCAAATAATCAATGATGCATTGATCATTACTGCCTTCAATTTCTGAATTCTTTATTATGACATTTTGCATACTGCCATCTTCCGACACATAGCATTCGAGCAAATACGTAAATTTATCAAGTTCATACTTTAATTTCAATCCACGTAAATATATAATGATATATAAGGCCATATCCTCTTCTGTCGAACTACCTCGGTTACTGATATCGTTCATTTCATCAAGAATACTATCGTATGTAAGACCCCCATTCCTTTCATCTTTTTCTTTTGACAAAGAAATAGGATCATCATTCAGAAAAGGCAATATCTTTTGCTGGTTTTCCTTGGACAGATAGACGAGATGGCGTTTGAGCTCATATGTTTCAATGGGTCTCGACTGAACAAAGGCTGTGAATTCACTGCTTGGATGAAAATCCTCATCATAGCTGTTGATGTAATAGGCATAGATAATCCTAACTCGTCTCATCAGATTAAAAACAGCCTTGGCTGTGGGGTCAGGTTCCCATTCACTTACATAATCATAATCAGGACTTTTGACTTTTTCCAAATATTCGGGGAAATTTTTGACAAGATAATTTTCCTTAATTATAAAGTCGGTGGAATGGGAAAGATACCAATAATGGTTAAAATATATAACTTGCAATTTTTCAATTGCCGGCACTACGGGGTCATGATAAACTAAGCCGAGTATAGGACTCAAAACACGAATCTGATTAGGCCCATGATAAAAAATCAGTTGATCCAGTTTCCATTCTTCTTCCTGGTCTTGGCCTCTCTGAATATCCTTGAGCCGATATAATTCATGAAAATCGATTCCCAGTTCCTGATTGGACATTCCGACAATCGTGTCCCATGGACGATTGCCACGAAAAAAAGAGGAATCTTCGGTTATTAACATGCTGTCTAATAATGTAGTGTCTAAAGAATAAGTTACAAAAATAATACTATCCATCTTGGAATCATCCGATGTCTGGCCTTGTGCCCTGCCAAGGGTCGATGATGGCAGGATTCCAAGCAGGATAATGACTGCTGGTAAAAGGGTTATGAGATTGCTTTTCATCGTCCTATATAGTGATTTAATTTAGTGTTTACTATGTCGTATAGCAGGCGAGTTCATAGTATTTCGCTGCAAATATATGTATTATTTTTGTTTCTTCAATCTAATTGGCCTGTTTTTTTCATTATTTTCGCGTCAAAAGTGCAAATTGTCTTCGCGAAATCGATTTCCAAATCCCCTTAGGAACCGTAGAGGATATGTGTCCTATCGTATGCAAAAATGCTGAATTATTGACATCGGAATAAAGCGTATACTTAAAAATACAACCAATAATTGATTTTTCTTCCCTTTTTTCTTTTTTATTTGAAACATTTCTCTTATATTTGCAGCATGTTTTCAGACTCAGAAAACAAAAGAGAATTGGCAAGTCTGATAACAACTAATCCAATGGACGATTTAAGTATTATATTTGAAGCCATAGACCGTTACGGATTCGATGAGAACACTATTCATCTGATCAATAAACACGTAAACAATATAGAAAATGGAAGAACAAACATTTCTCGATTCACTATTCCAGAGCATGCAGGACTCTGCTCGGCAGGTGCGCCTCTCATCGGGGCGTCCATCGTCGCAAGCTACGCGAGAACAAGCCTTGAAGCAAGTTATAATGCTGGAAAAAGCCAAGGAGGCTGCCCAACAAATTGGCAAATAGACCGATATCAAGAACAACTCAACCCTACGTGCGTTGTCTTCGATTAGCGACGAAAAAGGAGATAGATGAACTTGTTATGGCTAAGGGCTTTCGCGACAACTGGTCAGGAAATGGAGTGATCTATATTTCCGAACGTCTTGTACTAGAGGATATGCACCCGGCCAATGTTTTTATTGATGTAATAAGCTCTCGAGCAATATGTATTGACTGTATTGTCAAATTTGTAAACCCATAACCAGCATCTATTAGAAACACATTTTGGTATTGCTTGTGAACAAATAGTACCATAATCAAAGAAGACGCAGCACACACGATGCCGCGCCTTCGGTTATTGAGGATTGAGCGAGAAAGGACAGGTTCTTTCTGCTTCGATGTGGATATGGTAAAGTTATTTCAGGGCAAGATACGGCAGCACTGCCCTTTTCGTCCTGTTCCATGAATGAAACCTCGATCTTGCAGAGTATATCGCCATGACGCAGGATGTTAGTAGAGGTAGTCAGGGGAACCTGGGAGAAGAGCGGAATGGTTATAAGAAAGACTAAAACTAAAGTTGTTATTTTCATAGCAAATATCGATAATTGTTTTGAAATATACTATTGTTTTGATGAATAATTAGTCTTTGGACTAACTAAGCCTTAATGGTAGAATGAAAAAATGGGTTTCTATGTTTCCTTTATGGAAAATGGTCTATATATCAGGGCAGGATATTTCCCAGAATTTTAATAGTTACTATCATTTTTTTATAATGTTGAATTCATTTTTATTCTTAGTAACATTGGACTTGAAACTTCACGTTGTTGAAACAACGAGAAGCGAGTTCTTCGCGAGAGATTGTAAAATAAATATAGCCTTCATCACCAAACATTAGTTCAAAGTCTGCATCTTTGAATGAAAACATTTGAAGCAGAAGAATCTCATTGTTAAAATCCTTTACTACCGATTTCTGAATTGGTGTGGAATAACCTAATAGAGTGCCTTGGAATCCTACGGCATCTGGCTCCTCATATTCAAGTATTTCAAAAGCAGTGTCAAGTTCTTCGAAATCAGAATATAGATACTCGTCATTCAAATACAATAGATCATCTCCTGAAGGTAGGCTTTCGAAAGCAGAAAGCTCAACAGCATATTCCTTCAAACGACTTTCCAAAGCTAATGTTGTAGGGAAGTCCATTTTTCGCAACTGCGAAGTTGGAATGTCGGAATATAACACACGTATGCTATCCCGTTTACCATCGAACGATATCTCACTCATCTCATAGAAGAAGTAAAGATGTCCATCACTCGGAAGCAGATGATCTATATCAAAATGACTTAAATCTGCACAATCGAGTTGCAAGAGAAATGAAAGCGGAAAACCCGAGGCATTGACAGGCCATTTGAAATTTGTAGATACGTCGGGCTTCCCTCCAAATTTCGAGCCACCAATAGCAACAGGAAAAGAATCAACGAGCGCATAGCCAATGGCATTGCGTTTAAAGGAAGGCAAAAACTTTACTAGTTTTTTTACTAATGCTTCGTTCATATTGGAATATGATATTTGGAGTTATTGGTTTATTTAGTTCCAATATTATGCCATTTGCATCGATTAGGGAATAGAGAGGAGCATCTCAGTTTCGAGCAGTTCCTTAATAGTCTCTCTACCTCAATAGCCTTTTCCTTAATATTGGACACTAGTGTTTCGAATTATACAAATGTAACGCACAAGGGCATCTAATTATCAAAGTTGTTATTCCCAATCTTTAGGGCGACCCAAAATCACTGGGCCATCCAACACCCGCTCTCCTTCATCGAGGCCTACTACAATAATTTTAGTAACTTTGTCAGCGTAACCAATAAAGATCTTCGAAAAATCTGGACCGCCCCACGGTTTTGGATGCTTCATATTCTTTAGCAGTGTAAAACGGTTACCATATAAGAGTGCTACACACTTGTAGGCTTTGGTCGATTCAATATGGAAAGGTTCGATGGGCATCGGCAACACTAATAGTCTTCGATGTCCCCGCCCCCCCAAACACTATTAACTTTGAAATGACCATCTTGTAAAATGAGATTCCATGAAGGACCATCATCTTCTTCTTCAATATCCATTTCAACTGTCTCTCCATTTAAGAACCTACTGTAATATCGTCTCTTATAAGAAAAGCGTTTTTTATTTTTCGTTTTCCTTAGAAAAGGAGGAATAGTTTTCCCCGTTATTAAGACATCTAGGCCTCGAACCTTAAAATAACCTAAAGATTCTTCGCAATAACAAGGGGTAAATTGAAGTAGAAAGACATATTCTGTCTTTCCTTTATCGAGCTCTCTAGTAACAAGTGCAAATAGCATTTTTGATTCTTCTTGTCGGAAATCGATAAAAATGCTATCAAGTTCCTTTTTAATTACACTATCAACTATTACATATTTAGATATTGTAAAAGAAACTGTTCCATAATACATACCATGTTTGTAACTATCTACTGTCTTCACTATTTGAGAATACAGTGAATAGAATGTACATAATATGATAATTGCAAATATTTTTCTCATAATAAAAAAAATAATATAATACTCAATAATCATAATAAACCCCGGTTTTAACATGCCATATTTTTGTTTGTGGCGGCGGTGCTCCTAGTATTCTAGAATTATGTTCTACCCGCCGTTTAAACTCCATGTCAGCTTTACTAGGGTTTATAGAATTTGGATGACTATGAATAAAGGCACGAATGTGATAACCGTATATAAGACGGTTATTATACAATTCTTTTGTTGCTGGTTCTGAAGATTTTATGCGTTCCACCCCATCTTCAACATAATACTCTGGCTTATGATGAGAGTTTAGTACAAAATTCAAACCTTTCTCCCCTTCAACACCGCACATGATATGACCTACTTCTATTCTATTTCCTGCCACATTTCTTCCAAAGAATTCGAAAAGAGCTTTTCCGTTCTCATCTCCCCTAACTTGATAGATATCATATTTGTCAACATCTTTCTTGTTAGGAGAATAACTAACCGACCTTTGAGATTCAATAGTACCGTATGCAAAAGAAATAGAATTATAGATCTTGTTGCCGTCTTCATCAATTGTAAATGTTCTTTCATATTCTCCTGAATCATTCAGTTCTACCATATAAAAGGCATCTTGAGTTGTATCTTCTATATGTTTTCTTATACGTCCCTCATTATCTATCTCCCATATATCCATTCCATCATAATCTCCCAAATTCACAGGGTCTCCCATACAATAGCTGTAGGGGCTGAATTGCGGATTATCTTCTGTCAACGGGTCAATCCTGTCCCACATAGGAGCCATAGCAAAGTATTGGCGAGCATGGATGTCATAGTTGTCCAGTCCGAAGGTGCGGTCCAATTTCTTACCTTCAAACTTGTACTTCTGCATGTTCTCGTTGTTCCCTTTGGTCACGTCCGAGAGAAGGGTGCTGATGTCGCCGATTACACCACCATAGGGATAGTAATGCGTCACCTGCTCAACTGTACCATTCTTATTAATTACCATGCGGTTATCAGACGGCATCGTTGCCCTTCTCGCCCTGCTCCACGTATGGGACCTCTATCTTGCAGAGTAAGTCGCCATGACGCAGGGTGTTGTTGGTGGTGGTCTGGGGAACCTGGGAGAAGAGGGGAACGGATGTAAGAATTGCTATTGCTAAAGTTGTAGTTGTTTTCATAGCATATATAGGTAATAGTTTCGAATTATAAAATGTAATGCTCAAAAGGGCACCTAATCATTATAGTTGATATTTCCAATCGCTAAAGTCTAATACCATTCAAGATTTGGGTTACTTAACACTGGCTCTGAGCTATTTCTTTCTACAACTATTATCTTTTTTACTTTGTCAGTGTAACTAATAATGATCTTCGAAAAATCAGGACCTCCCCACGGTTTTGGATGCTTCATATTCTTTAGCAGTGTAAAACGGTTACCATATAAGAGTGCGACACACTTGTAGGCATTGGTCATCTCAATCGGAATCCCGATGGAATCGGCCATTTCCTTTTGTGTCATTCCAATATGGAAAGGACCGATGGGAAACGATCCTTTAGTAATTAAAGCATTTTGTAAATACAATAGATTGTCATCAAAATCTAGTAGAAAGCATATAGTATCTCCTTTATTTCTCAAAAAATCCGCATAGGGCACATCGTCTTCATCGGAACCATAAAAACGATATTCTTGGAATGACTTTCTTAAAGAGTCTTCCTTGAAGGTAATTTCATGGAACATTCGTTCGTCATCAGTAATCAAGATGAGGGTATCTTCATAACTGGCGACAGCCATTATTCTTTCATTATGGCACTCAAAAGTATGATGTGGGGCTACCGAAAGGGCCTTGACTCTCAAAGAATAACATTCAATTCCATAATACGCATCAAAAAGGGTATCATCCTCTATGAGAGCACACGATTCTATGATGGTATCAGCCACCATTGCATCATTCGTGGACTCTTCAGTATCAGTAGGAGTCCGTTTCTGAATACAAGAAAAAAACAATAAGGAAACGATAAAGAATAAAAGTTTTTTCATATTTAATCTATTGTTCAACAATATTCCTTGACAGGATTTGTGAAAAACCAAGAAATATCGTAGTCTTTCATTGATCCTCAGCTTTGTATTTGCGTGTAAGATATAGTGTCAATGTATCTTTGTATCTCACGCTATCGTTACTATCTTTATAAAGATGATAACATAAATAGTACTTGAGAGTATCTTTGACAGGAATTGGATGTCTGGAATTACTATAAATTACTGCAATGGTTGAGTCTTTCAAATGAGTAAAATGAGAACCTTGCGATTCGTTCTCAAATACATCCCAAATATAATAATAATCACGGCGGATATCCTTTAATTGAGGAATATTAATCACAGCTTGCCAAAATGATTCTGTAGAATCTACCAATAATGAATCGGGGTTTTTATTATTATTATACCACCTCCATTCAGCAAACGCATAATTTGGTTGCAGGCACAATGTATCTGAAGTATTGATATACTCCACTTCATATTCCCACAGAAATACACCTCTTTCCTTTGACTCGCTAATAGTTTCACTGAAATCCCCATAGATCTTTTCGTCATAATAGTCAAGTATTTCATATTCAATGAACTTATATAACCCTATCACAGAAGATACAATAATAATGAAAAACAAAATAAGCAGTATTATTTTGAAAAGAAGTCTTTGATTGAATCCCATAGCCTTTTAAATAAATTAAATATTTCATTTTGGTCTCCCTAATGCCAATAAGGCGCTCTTTAATACAGCTTCGCTAAGCCATAACACGATGGGCTGGCTTTGTCGATGCTTTTTATTACTATGTCGTATAGCAAGCGAGTTCATAGTATTCCGCTGCAAATATATGTATTATTTTTGTTTCTTCAATCTTTTTGGCCTGTTTTTTTCATTATTTTCGCGTCAAAAGTGCAAATTGTCTTCGCGAAATCGATTTCCAATCAGTTGAAGAGAAAGGGCTGACGTTTTAAGTGAATTGGTTATCACTTTAATTTATTTTTCGAGTGCAAAGTTACAAATAATTTTTTAAATAACAGGGGACATTTTAAAAAAATGAGTTTACTGATTCATTTTCATAAGCCGTTGAAAAACAAACAAAAAAGATACGAGCAAATTATAAATTTTCAACGGACGAAAAATGAGGTGGGGACATTGCTACATAAGGGAGGCAAGTTCTGTAGCGAAAGGAGAGTTCGATTCAAGTATCTTCTTTCTCAAGCGTTGCTGACGCTTCTGCAAAGCGTCTTGTGATTCGATATGCATAAGCATGCGAATGGTTCGAGCGGAAAGACCAGCCACCTTGTACTTGTAGAGTTGAAGTTCCTTGTCGGAAAGTTCAAACTCTGGAGACTTGACTTTCTCCATCGCATGGTCGAAGTTCTCATCGATGAGATGATCCAGTTCTTCCT
>Ga0247608_10005211_pt1 | contig 14146 bp, 19 predicted proteins | sample 176DNAGHGlowgp2_FD_193490 | JGI IMG/M metagenome (GOLD analysis project Ga0247608, IMG submission 193490) | Sheep rumen microbial communities from Palmerston North, Manawatu-Wanganui, New Zealand - 1766 DNA GHGlow gp2 | ecosystem: Host-associated > Mammals > Digestive system > Stomach > Rumen ...
CGTCCTCCTTCTTCATGAGGCTGTCGACGTTGATGAACTCGGCCTGCTTCAGGAACTCGCGCGAACTGATGTTCTGCTCCTGCTCCTGCTCGGGCAGGAAGCGGATGTGCAAGCCCTTGATGTGCTTGTTCACGTTGAACTTGTCTGCGGTCAGCGCACCACCTTTGAGGCACTCCAGCGTGGTGTAGAACGTGCCGAGGCCGTCGATCTTCACACGCTTCGAGTTGAGCAGCATCTCCAACAGACAGCTGCGGAACTTCTCCATCACGCCGTACACCACATCGGGCGTGTAAATAGACCCGTGCTCGGCAATGTGGTTCGAGAGCTTGCGGGTGTTCATACTCTCCAGATACTTCACGCGAGCATAGTACTTGCCGTAAGCGGCATTGTGCTCGTTCTGGTTCTGGTACACTTCATAGATAATCTTTGCCATAGTATTAGAATATTACTATTACGATACCCTGCATTATTGCCGCCCCTTATCAAGGGGCTCTAAAGGTATCAGACTTATGCGGCGAACTACATCGGGTCGCCGCCTCCCGCGTGATGCAAGTGAAGTGCAAGGTGAGTGCAGTGTGGCAAGCTCGCTTGGCCAATGCTGAGCCGCAGCTTTCACTTGCAATGCATCTCAAATGCATTGCAAAGGTACGAAAAAAATTGCAGATTTCAAAGCCCTTTTCCAATTTGTTTCAAAATAGTTTGAAATGTTAAAATCTGGAGCAGTGAGAGCCATTAAGCTCGCTTAAATGGCCGAGTCGCGAACAGATTTCGACGCAAGTCAAAATGACGATCGAAGCAAGAGCAAAGCAAGCTTGTTTGCTTTGCCTTGCAAGGAGGAATTCGACGCTAGTCAAATCGCCCCCTGCGCGACGAGATTACTTTAATCTACCAGATTTATTATTTTAATTCATGAGATTAAAGTAATCTCCTTATAAATTCACTCTGACAGTCTCATTTTATGCTAAATCGATTGTGTACCAATGTACCATTGTACCATTTCGAAAATCGATTTAGCATCCCTAGTCTCTATTATCTTATATTATATATTATATTATAATATAATATATAATATAAATATAAGTTATAATAATCATCACATTTATAAACAATAAAAATATCAAATGGTACAATGGTACATTGGTACAATCAGCTGCCCATCCGCGTGATGTTTTTCAACCTGTAAGGAATATTTACAAGTTAAAAATCTAAAGCTATGGAAGTGGTATTCGCATTTTTTGCGACTACCACTTGCAACCTGTCGGAAAATCTGACGAGTTTAAAAGAATATACTGTTCTTGATCCACTGTGTTTTTGGAAACTGGCACTACCATACTTTTTATGTCAAACAAAGCGCTCGACCTTGGTCGCTTTCTACCGAAGGGCCGAAAAGAATCGTCCCAAAGTTTTTTTTGTTTTCTCGCAAGCCTTGTGGAATAAGATTTTTCTGTAAAAAGGTCGTTTATTAAGAAAAAAGTTGTATCTTTGCAACATTCAACGAATAAAGGTCACCAAAGGTTTATGAATGACATTCAAAACATAGAAATACAAAATGGCATGGATAATCTCTATGCTAGTGTTAAAGAAATCCTTGCAAATGCCAGGAAACGAGCTTATAGTGCAGTGAACTTTGCTATGGTTGAAAGTTACTGGCTTATAGGTCAGCAAATCGTAGAACATGAACAACATGGCGAAACAAGGGCAGACTATGGCAAGGGGCTTCTGAAGGAGTTGGCAACAAGGTTGACAACAGACTTTGGTAAAGGTTTTGATGAGAGTAATTTGAGATATATGCGCTTGTTTTACAGGTGCTTCCCAAATTGTGACACACTGCGTCACGAATTGACATGGTCGCACTATCGTCGCCTGATTAGCGTTGAAGATGAGAAGGTACGTCTGTGGTATATGAACGAGGCTGCAGATAGCGTGTGGAGCACACGGCAGATGGATCGTCAAATCTCCACACTATATTATGAGCGTCTTCTTGCTAGCAGGGAAAAAGAGTCTGTTGTGGCTGAAGCTGAAGAGAAACTGAAAGATGTCGCCCCCAGCCAGTTCATCCACGACCCGTTTGTACTGGAGTTCCTTGATTTGAAGGATTACCCAGCTCTACATGAGAATGACATTGAGCAAGCCCTTATCGACCACTAATAGCCGTGGGGACAGGCACCTGAGTCACGGCAGCCGTTACACTTAAAAACCTGTCCCCAAGACTGACACAAAAGGGTCAGACCCTAATGTGACATGCCAAAAGCTTCTCTGCAAGAGCCTTGACTTTTTGATCAGTAATTGGCTCTTCAGACGAATACAACTCCTGCGTCAGCGGACTATTCATCACCAGTCCTGCAGCATCGCGTGGCTCAATGTCGTATTCAGAAACCAAGAATAGCCATGGGGACAGGTATTGAAGTGAACCCAGAAAGTTGGACAGATTAAACATTACTGCTCATTTGGAATTGAGTCCGGTATTGTACTGGGCTCATTCCATTTAATCTGAGTTTTATTCTCTCGTTATTATAATATTCAATGTATTCTATCAGGTCTTTCTTGAAGACTTCTGATGACGTATAATTGCCAGGGTAGAGCAGTTCCGACTTCATAATGCCAAAGAAGTTCTCCATCATTGCATTGTCTAGACAATTCCCTTTACGAGACATGCTTTGGATTATGTCATGCTTCTTGAGACTTTTCTGGGAATAGTCTTGGGGACAGGTATTTAGGTGTAACGACTGCCGTAACTCAGGTGCCTGTCCCCACGGCTAGGCTCAGAGGGGATGGTTCTCAATGAGTCTTCGCTCATTCGGAACAGTCCCCTTTGAGTTTACTTTTTCTCCAAAAATAAGATAATCTGTCGAATCGTCCCTCTAAATCTTACATTGAACGCAGTGAGAAACAACACAAGGAATAATATGATGCTCCCATACAGCATGAAATAGATGCCTGCATCGTATTTCTGCAAAAGCATACTTGTTCCCACGCTCAAGAACAAGATATGACAAGGATTAAAGAATAATTTTACACTAGCAGACATATGGTTCCAGAATCTAAAATATAAGAGTAATAGCATAAAGCATAATGCGCATGCAAATACAAGGATCAAGGCTTCCAACTGTGTCAAAAAGCAGTTATTTATTAAATCTTCTCTCATACTCTTTTAAACTTATAAGTTCATTTTCTTCTTCGTTATCTGGAATATCGTTAATCTTTTCCCATAATTTCAACCCGATAATTTTATAGGGTTTAAGTAGATTCAACATAATGTTCATAATTTGGTCTGTAATTGATAATTTTTTAATTGATTTGATATCTCTCGAATATCGGTGAGCGACAAATCAGACGCTATTATTTTGAAGATGTACTGGGAACCATCATCTTCTTTATACCCGAGTTTTTCGAGTTGAACGAGTAGACGCTCTATTTCAGCGGAAGAATGTACACAGAAAGAATAGCCATCACTTTCCCTTAACTGTGATGAAGAAATCGTTAGGCTATCCAGCAATAGATTCATGAACGAATCGTTCCTTGTTATTATTTTTAAAATCATCCTGAATTATTCTCTTTATAATCCAGCCCGTGGACACCCACAGGCTGGAGATTCAAATTAATCGTCTTGCCCTGGGTTCCAGTTCAACCAACTATTGCCGTCTTTAGAATACCCGCATTGGTCGCAATAACCATCCTCCAAACAATTGCCACAAACTGGGCACAAACCTTCATCATTTCTTCTTGCCATAATCTTAATTATTTAAATTTTTGTTTTTAGTAATTTCTCTGATTAACTCATACCCTTGGAGCCTTCGAACGCTTGCGCCAACCCGCACGGCGAGAGTCCACCTTTTCGGGTTTGTGAGTATAAGCTGATCCAATCCTTCCCTTAACGAAAGAACAAGTATCAGATGATTCTGGAAAGTATAAAACTGGAAATCTAAATGACGTTCGAACTCATCTGACATCGTGAATGTTTTGGCTACATTTCGAAGTACTATATGGATCCATTTATCCAAAGAAAATCCCGGATGGATGCTAACCATCTCTTTTTCCAGCCCAACTGCGTCGAAGGTATCATCGCTGATCCCGCATATAACACGGGGGGTACCTGAGCAGCCCATCAGCAACTTTGCGTTGTGCATTGATACGATGGCTTCTACGAGATCTCTTGCTATTCCCCCCTGACCGTTGACACGAGCTTTAAATTCAAGATTTTGGCTCTCCCCTTCCTTAAATGGATTCTCGGGCTTTACACATCCCTTCTTTTGAAGAAAGTCCATTATCTCCATAGGAGCAGGAGGCATTTTTTTGAGGGCCAACTGGTCTTCTGGCGCTAATTTGCTAGCATCGAAGCTTTGCAATAATTCCCATGCGGAAGGAGGTTTGACGGGGTATGGCATAACCCTCTCAAGCAATGAACTTGCCGTGATTGTTTGTTTACTTGCTACTTGCATAGCGAACTGTTTCTGCCAATCTACCAAGAAGGAGTACTCTCCTAGAAGACGTTTCGAATGAGAATATGACCCATTGGAATTCCATTCTAAGCTTAGTGGAGTCATTTTCTTTAATCTCCGGAGCCTGGCAAGCTCTTTATTGAGAATCTTTCTAACGTCTCGCCAAATAATGAAGTCGTTCAGTTTGTCTGGGTTACTGTTCTTCGCCTCATGATTACTTCTTATACTGCTGACGCCATTCATTATTTGTTTTTGGTGTATGGCACATGCATCCTTTGGTGCACCTTTACATGAACTTTACCACCTACACATTGAGTGGATTCGCCGGCAAAAGTACAAAGAAGATTTGGATAGCCCTACATAGGTCACTCGGAGGTCATTTGGCAACATTACTCATCCTTAAAACATGCCTCAATAGCTTTACGATTAGGTGAATTTACTTTTCCCTTGGCGCTATTATATTTATTTTTAAAAATTTCACCATCAAAAAAACAGGATAGGCCTTTTTCCTCCTTTTCTTCAAAATCTTTCCTCTTAATGAAATTTTCAACGAGATCCCAAGGTGTCCTACCGCCAGCTTCTTTAAGCCCAACATAATCAAGTGCTTTTCCAACCCAATATGCTAATTCTTGGTCTTGACAATCTTGAGACTGAATAATAAACTTATAATCCGACGATACAGTTATCAACTTTGTAGCCTCTAATTTGCTAGTACACATGGCCCATCTTAATAGATATTTCTCTCGATCAAGCCAACATGACGAATACGTAGTGGAGATTGTTTGGGCAACTTTAGAAATCTTAGCCCATAATGGCATGAGATATAATAATTTTTTTCCCCCTGAAAACAATGAATTATGCCATGTATATAGTTTTGTTTTTGATAGGGGTATAATGCCACCATCAGCCACGTTGTTATCATCTATTAATACAAAGAAGTATTCAGGAAAATATTTCAATGTTTTGACGTAAACTTTATAATAAACATCATAAAACCATTTATGACATAATGGAGAAGGGTTATAAAAAACTGCCAAATATTGGTAAAAATCCTTCCCCAGCTTTTCATATTTAAGTTTTATAACACCTATAAATCCCTCTGGCAAGCTATCATCAGTTTCAAATTCATAATACTTCCCTAGTTTTTCTTTGGAGGATTTGCAGCATAACTCAACAAAAGATTCTAAGGCTTCTGTAGCTTTATCTGGGGCAGTAAAAGCCCTTTTTAACTCGTTAACATTAATATGTTTTAATAAGAGTTCTGGGTGAAGATCTGTAACTTCCTCCTTTGAAGAAAGTTCTTTAATTAACTCTTTAAAATTGATATACTTCAATAATTGTTCTGGGTGAAGATCGGTAATATCGGCCATAGAATATTTATTATTGTTTTTATAGCTGCAAAGATATATATTTCTTTTGAAACAAACAAGTTATACAAGGATTTTTTCATTTATAAACTCATAAGGGATGGATCTGAGTGAGTCCTCTCAAAGGAGCGATTTCCGGCCTAAAGATCAAGGGGACTGGTGAATGTTCTTTTCAAAGAATGAAAGACCTGTCCCAGTTATCTCTTGGATGGAACTATGCCTGGTATCGAGACAAGAAAGGGAATGTGGTAGTTCTTCACCCAGAGAGCAAAATGGCTCCAAGTTACAAGTTCAGAACCAACTGGATTACTTTCTACAAATGAGAAAAGGGTGTTTTCCCATTATCAAGGATTTCTTGACAGTTAAGATGGCATGAAAATGACAATGAGAGAGTTACAAAAATGAGGCTGGAAATGATGTAAAAAATGTTCTGCTAAAAACTCTAAATAACTATAAAAATCCTCTGCTTTCATGATCGGAAGTGGAGGATTTTTATTAATTTTGTCAGCTGGTAAAATAAATAGATATGCTGACCTGTAAATTACGCATTGTGGCATTGCCTTATTATGAGGCTGGTGAGTGTCTGAGCGAGTTTCTTGCTGAGGCCTTGGGGCGTGCTATGACGTTGCGGCCAGAGCCTACCAATGAGTTTGACGTGAATGCCATCCGTGCCTACGACTGGCAGGGTCGGCATGTGGGTTATGTGGCTTCACACGACCTTCAGGAGGCTTGGCAGACATTACATGGCAGCGGCCGTCATTCGCTGAGGGGCCATATCGTAGAGGTGAATGCAGAGCACAAATGCGTGGTATTTGAGTGTCAGGTGGCAACATTGGGCGATGTGGAAGATTTGTATCCCTCAGCTCCATATCTGGAATGGGCATATAATGGTCCCGTTCTGAAGCCTACACAGGAGATGCTGACGTTGGAATACATGATGGACGAGATCAACGAGCGGTTGGATGAATATGACAGGTGGGATGAGGCTGAACGTGTGGACTTCGTGAAACTGGCCACAAGATTCAGTGCGCTATCAAAATACGATCTGAGTGGTGAGATGAGCGACTATAGGCGCAGGCTCTGTCTGAGGCTGATGGAGACGAATGATGAAACCTTCATGTTGCTCATAGAGGAACTGAAGATGGCCTATGGACGGACTGGACGCGAATCGCAGGGCGGTGAGGTACTCGACTACTGGATGCGCATGCTTTCAGAGTCAAAGGTTGTTAGGTCGTTATTAGTGCATCGTCATGAGTATGATATTGAGAGCATCCGCGAGCAACTGGAGATGTTTCCCAAGTCGATGTATCAGGAATGGTTGGAGAATCGCGAGCGGTTTGTAACGAAGTTGCTCTATATGCATATCCCTCGGCCTGTGCTATGGCAGTTTGTATCAGGCATTGCTTTCTATGAGGCTGTGACAGCCCGCATGGCTCTTGAAACCGCCGCTGCTCAGGTTGCAAATGGAGAATCTGTGGAGAGCCCCGTGTTTCTTAGCGGCGCTAAAGGTCAGAAGATTGACATGATCAGAACCTTAAATGTGATGTACGAACAAGGTCGGTTTAATGGCAAGGATGGCACAAAGCTGAAAAAGAAGGATTATTTCAAGGCGATGGGTAAGGCCATGAATGTGGACCTGTCTGACTATGATAAAGACCTTTCGCGTTCGATGTCGGACAGTACCAAACTGGAGAAACACCTGAAGACCTTCGAGGACATGAAGGAGAAGATGACAGAAATCTGGAACTCGAAATAACTTTTTATCGTAGGGTTTACATAGGGTAAACGAACCGCCCCACGAAATCATTGTATTTTTGCACCCGTAAGACGGATAGTCCGATCTTGCGGGTATTTTAATTTTATGTATTATGACAAAAGTAACAATGAGAAAGTCCGGCAAGGCCGGCAAGAAGGTGAATCGATTTACGAGTGTTGAATCTCAGGAGATGCTCATCATGGGCAGTGCGCTGGGAGAACAGATGATGGGTATGCTGTCGCAGGTGGCCATCTCGCGCAGGGGCATGGGAGCAGCAGCTACGGCGCTGGCCATGGCGTGGGCGACACTGAAGGACATCGCCGTGTGTGAGGGCGTGGAGGTGGAAAGCCTGTTTGAGAGCCAGGTGGCGTATTGGTCATTAACCATTAACCATTAACCAATAACCATTAACCGTTGAATCCGAGGTTTGTGAGGTCTCTAGAGGAAAGTTGCAACGCCTATCACACATCTCACAACACTTGGAAAGATGACAAGAGAAGTTACACTCCGTATTGAGGAATCGTCGTACGAGCAGTTTATGGGCTTCATCCGTCTGTATCAGCAGGTGGAGGTGGTCAGTGAAGGTGAGACGGCTCAACGCGGCAGAGGCGGCAGGCCCAAACGGGCAGGCAAACCCGTAGTGAAAGCCTTCAGCTATCATGGACGGGACAAGGCTGCCAGACTGCTGATGCTCTGCAAAGGACTGAAAGCCTTGGGATGGATAGATCAGAAAACAGACTGTCAGGCGTTTATCGACTTGTTTTCCGGAGGTGAATTCAGACAGCATATTATTTGGACGGGCCAGGCGAATGTCTTGGCAGAACTGTTCAGAAGACTGGTAAAAGAGCGCGGGCTGGTGACACTGCCTATGAAACACAGTCTGTGGGTAATGGTAAATGGGCACTTCTGGGAGAAAGAAAAAAATCAGGAGTTTGGCACAGATCGTTTGAGAAACACGCATATCCCTTATAAACAGGGGCAGACAATCGCCTATCTGGTGGATCTGCTCGACCCAAATAATTCGTTGGACGACATCAGAATGATGATAGAAAGTCAGCGATAACTGAGATAACGCTGACTCGGGTTGCAGCAGTATTATAGAAGCCCGTCTGAACGGCGAGGCAAGAAAAACAGATACGCGATATGAAGAAAGTTAGGATTAAGGAGTGCTGCGCTTCGTGCCGACATAAGAGGGTTGAGAACGATGGAAGCCGAGTCTGCTCACTGTTGCAGATCAAGGTGCAGCAGCAGTTCAAGTGCCAGAAGTGGGCCGTGACAGACAGTCTGTCTCAGACACATTGGCATATGGGTAAGGTGAAACGACGCGAATACCTGGTGTTCGTGTTCGAGATCAGGATGCAGGAGCGTGAGGCTATCGACAACGGGATACTGCTCCCGGAGGACGTGGCAACGCTCGACTCTCTCAGAGAACGGTTTGAACTGGAAACAGGTCTCTCGCCGTTTATGATACATTAATATCTGATCGGGCGAAGGTTTTGTGGAGGAAGTCTACGTAGTGAAAATGGCCAAATTCCGACATTCCCTTCACTCACGAATTCGCAAGATTATGAAAAAGTACATTGAGATACCCTTGGAGGTGTTGGAGCGCCTGGTGGAGGGAAAGTGTGTGGAAGGTTCACTGCGTCGTGACGAGTGGACGGGTAAGATAACATTCAGGGCGTACAACCGCCAGCCGTGCGACCGCAATCGCGACCGGTTGATCCGTAAGTTGGAGCATGGCTGGGTGAAGGAGTCGAAGGAGCGCATCAAGCTCTTTGAGAGTGTGCCCAAGGAACTGGGAACAGCGCGCCTGCTGGCGGTAATCGACCGCGAGACCAAGGAGGCGAAAAACGCTCTCATCGACCGTGAGTTGGATATAATGGATTTTATGGATTAGAAAACAGGAGATACGGATATGAGAAATATGAAGAATATGATCGTAGTTTACGGTAAGTGTGGTGGCGTGGCCACAGTTGCTACCTTTGTGGGTAACCAGTGGTGGATCACTTCAAGAGACGAGCGTCTGGAGCCACTGTATAGCGGAGAGCCTTACGACCAGAGCGACTATCGCTACCTGTGCCAGAAGGATGAACTGATCCTTATGAAAGACATCGCCGGCATGATGGGCAGCGCTATGGAGAGCGGCGAGGCAGATATGAAGGAGGTGTTGAGGAACCGTCTAAAGGACTTGAATGCGATGGGCGTGAAGTTCCTGTCCGTGCCTCAGGTGCTGAACCTCGTGGTCAACGTACGGGTGAAGCAGGGCAATAGCAGCATGGGCGGCTACGTTGTGACCTGCGACGATGGCGACAACGACTGGATGCGGTTCTTTGAACTCAACGGCTTCGCCAGTGCCAAGCAGGCTTGGGAGATGGTGCGTATCTACATAGATTTCTTCCAGAAGCATGGGGTGAAGGTGCAGGCCCGCCTGCAGTGCAAGGGTGAGATCATGGACGAGCTGGCCGGACTGACCCAAGGAGTGAAGATCGAGATTTCGGATAACCTTTAATCATTAGAGAATATGGAAGCATTAGTGACTATTATTGAGGTAGGCGCATACTCTGAGCGCCAGTATCAGAAACAGGACGGCACGCCTGAATACTTCAAGAGCCGTGGTGTGGTGATGAAGCGTGGTGGCGACACCGTGTATGGTGAGATGACAGGCGACCTGGCCTCGAAGAACCGAGACACACAGTTCCAACAGGGCATGCCCTATATCGTGAAGGGTTTCTGGAAAATGAGGACTTGGGGTGACAACCAAGACCGCCATGAGAACACGCTGTATATTACGGACCTTCAAACGCTCTAGCCAATGTTCTGTTATCAGAGAAATTTTGTGAATCCGACGTTGCCTGTGGATGAGCAGCAGTTTTATGCGCTGGTCAGGGCAGCAAAATGGAATGAGGATATCGACAGGTATCGTGAAACGGGCGCGGCATCACTGAAACGCAAACTGCCCGCGTTCATCTTCCAGGCGACGTTCGACGAGACGGAATCCAAGAAGGGTAAGGTGGGCCGCTGGCGCAAGCAGGCGGCCACCCGCCTGACGGGATTGGTGGTGATGGATGTGGATCACGTAGAGAAACCACAGAAAAAGTATAAGGAGTGGAAGACGCTTGACTTTGGAAAGTTGGGGATCCTGCTCGTATATGTGACACCTTCTGGAAAGGGTCTGAAGATCGTCTTCAAGGCCGATGTCAAGAAGGGTAATCTCATCGACAACCAGCATGCGATGGCCGAGGTGCTTGGCGTGGAGGTTGACGAAAGTTGCAAGGATGCAAGCCGCATGAGCTTCATCTGCAAGGAATCGGATATTTTGTATTTGGACAAAGAGTTATTTACTTATGAGAATAAAGAATTTGCTGATAAATACGAGCCTGATTATCGGGCTAATCATAGTGCTGCTACTAAGACTGTTGCTGTGGCCAGTCAGAAAGCTGAATCAAGGTCTGGGTCTGTCAGCCCAGTGGATGATCAGCCAGTGGAACTAAAATGGCGTGGCTATGATCTACAGTCTATTATTGATGCTCGGTATGCTGGCAAACTGCCATGCAAGGCAAACTCCAACAGACATACTGAAAGTCTCAAGCTGGCCACCGACCTGTTGCTTATGCTCGACGGTGATAAGGCCGCAGTACAGCAGATCGTCGAAGCCCAAAGCTGGGTGCAGGAGATTATCGCAGAACGCGATGAGAACGTGGCCCAGACGGTGGAATCGGCCGTGGCGTGCGTCGCGCAGAAGGAAAAGAAGTATGCTGGTTCGCTGCCATCCAAGGCCATGCTCGAAGCCGTCCAAAAGGCCATAGGCAAGACGTATCAGGAGATTACGAAGGGCGTGGCTCAACCAATGATGTTGAAGGATGACGACATGGCGCGATGGCTCTGGGACTGGGGCGAGCAGATTGAAGCGCTGAGTGAGGATTTCCCACTGCTGAAGGATATCTGCAAGGGGTTGAAGCGGAACCAATATCCTGCGGCGATGTTCGTGGGCGGTGGACTGCTGATGACGCTCATGACGCGCTGCACCTATCGCTTCTATCATCGCCCGGAGGAGTTGCGCAGGCTGAATAACTCGACATTCATCATTGGCGATCCAGCCAGTGGAAAAAGCTTTGCGACCAGGCTTTTTAAGTTGCTGGCGGCTCCCATTGTGGCAGCAGATAAAATCGGCAAGGATGCCATCAATGCCTATCGTGAGCAGATGCGCACCAAGGGTGCCAACAAGGAGAAACCCAAGAAGCCCAAAGTGATAGTCCGCGTGCATCCGGCTCGTACCTCGAACGCCCAGTTCATTCAGGATATGGTGAACTCAGTGGAAGAGGTGGATGGCCAGCCCATGCAACTGCACATGCTAACGTTTGACACGGAGCTTGACAACACCGTCACTGTGCAGAAGGGTGGCTCGTGGATAGACAAGCAATCGCTCGAACTGAAAGCTTTTCACAACGAAGAGGATGGTCAGGCTTACTCGAATAATGACAGCATCCTGCAGGACTTCTACGTCACCTGGAACTTCATCTATACGGGCACGCCCAATGCCTTAAAGAAGAAGGTGAATGAGCAGAATTTCGGAAGCGGTCTCGCCACACGTCTGACCTGCATTCCGCTCCCTGCCACCAACTTCGAGATGATGGATCGTGAGAGTCACGTGGATTTCGAGAGCGACGAGCACCTGAAAGAATGGGCAGCGCTGCTCGACAAGACGAAAGGTCTGTTGTCGTTGGACAAGATTGTGGATGAGCTCTATGACTGGACGGCGCGCCGCATGATGGATGCCAAGGAAAACGACTCGAAGGCTGACGAGATGCTCTTGAAGCGCTGTGCCTATCACGGCTTGAATTTCGCCGCGCCCTTTATCGTGATGCGCCATTGGGACAAGATGAAGCAGGAGGGTGACTTCTGGTGCGGTCAGTTCGAGACGGATGATGTCGACTGGCGGTTGGCGGAATTGATCGTGAACATCCAGTACGCTTGCCAGCGCCACTACTTCGGTGCAATGGCCGAGGCCTATTTCGACAACAAGCTGAAGGATGCCTCAGTCAATGTGCAGCGCAAACAGAAGACTTTTGAGGGTTTTGCACGATTGCCTGAAGCGTTCAATTGCGAAGATGTGATGCGTTGCTTCAACCTGTCGAGTGAGGGTGCTGCCCGCATGAAAATCAAGCGGTTGCTGAGTGATCACCTGATTGAAAAACAGGGTGACGGCAGGCAGGCTGGCGCATCGAGGTCAAGCTATCGTAAGACGGGTAACATCATGCTGTAATGTACCATCGTACCAATGTACCATTGTACCATTTGATAATTGATAATAATATGACAGAAGTAAGTATGAATAATGACATGAAACTCTCCGAGCACTTGGCTTCGCCGAGTGAGGCTGCGCTCAGCCATTCAAACGAGCTTGATGGCCTTCGCTTATCGCCTCACTTTACGCTCGGAGAGCTGACGAAAACAAGTTATCACACAACGGATGGAAACATTCCGAGTAGGGTAGCGATTGAGAATCTGAAGAATCTGTGCGAGAATTGGCTGGAGGATTTGAGGTATAGCCAGAACACGCTGTATGGGGATAAGAGTGGAGATATTCCTATCGTCATCAACTCTGGCTATCGCTCTGAAGAGGTGAATCGGAAATGTGGGGGCGCTAAGGGCTCGAATCACTTGACTGGCTGCGCGGTGGATATCCGCTGCTATGGTCCGGAGCAGATGATCCGCATGGCTGGCATCTTGCTCGACATCGCGGATGGCACAAAAAGGGATTTCGATGAGTTAATCCTCGAGAAGCGGGGCACCACCTATTGGATCCATTTCGCCGTGCGACCGAAAGATAACCGCAGGAAGATTCTCTGCGACTGCCGCTAATTAAGAAAATAAGCAAAAATAATGGATTCTTGTGTTTAAATTTGATAAAAATGTGTATCTTTGCAACGTATATCAATAGCTATAATCATGGATAAGATGCTTGCACTGATAGGTTCCATAACGGAAAGTTTCACCAATAACCTGATAGCTGAGGATCGCTATAGGATGATTCTTGACGGTCTGCAGGTGACGTTGCTTATTACACTCTTTGCCGCTATACTGGGCACACTGCTGGGCGGACTGGTGTGCTGGATGCGCATGAGCCGCCGCCAGTGGCTGCGGCAGACGGCCAAGGTGTATATCGAGCTGATGCGCGGCACGCCCGTGCTGGTGCTGCTCATGCTGATGTACTACGTGGTGATGGCGCCACTTGATGCTACGGGCATCGTGGTGGCTATCGTCACCTTCGCCATGAACACGGCGGCCTACATCAGTGAGATGCTGCGCACCACCATCCAGGGCATTGACCGCGGCCAGACGGAGGCGGGCTTGGCTCTGGGCTTTACGCCGCGACAGACGTTCTTCAAGATTGTTCTTCCACAAGTCATCAAGGCGGTGATGCCCGTCTATCAGGGCGAGGTGGTGAGTCTGCTGAAAGGCACGAGCATCGTGGGCTACATCGCTGTGGGCGACATGACGCGCGCCTCCGACCTGATACGCTCGCGCACGTTCGACGCCTTCTTCCCCCTCATCGTGACGGCCATCATCTATTTCCTCATGGC
>Ga0247608_10005213_pt1 | contig 14145 bp, 21 predicted proteins | sample 176DNAGHGlowgp2_FD_193490 | JGI IMG/M metagenome (GOLD analysis project Ga0247608, IMG submission 193490) | Sheep rumen microbial communities from Palmerston North, Manawatu-Wanganui, New Zealand - 1766 DNA GHGlow gp2 | ecosystem: Host-associated > Mammals > Digestive system > Stomach > Rumen ...
CGAGAGATTCCGAAGTATCCAACGCAGCCACACTCACTCAGGACAATGAAACATATTATCTTGTACAGAACGACATTGAATATGGTTGGATGTCGCAGGCAGAATTTGAAGCGAGAGGATGGTCAACCGATGTCAGAGATCCACCTTCCTACATCGTATTCGACACAACAACGGGCACGATAGTTCACTCCATCATTGATGAAGGGATGGTCTACGGAGATGTCGGCTACGTTCTGATGGATGACGCACAGATGATAACTGTGTATGAAACCGGCGTTCGCACAGAATCCTTCTATTTCACAACTAATGGACGAAATGAGACCGCAAACACGAACATTTCACACGCAGATATACCAGTATATTTGGAAGACGGTACAGCCCCGGCGGCTGATACTCCTTACGACGGCTCGTCCGTGCTTGCGTTCATGGATGTTGATGGGAACACGAAGGCCGCCGATGGCGAAAGTTTGTATCTCGATGAAGGTGTGCTTCGTCTCGACGCTCCAGATACGGATGAGGGCGAGCAATGGGCAGCATTGGTGGAATATATCGAGCCCTCATTTGACTCGGCTATTGGAACAATATCAGGTTTAACGCTTCCGACAGTTCATTCTGGCTCTTATACTAATGTGACATTTGACACACTGAGATATTATGTAAAAGGAACTGCACAATGGTTAGACAATATTACTGGTGCGTTATTTGGAAAAGAAAGAGACACTTGGTGGTATGGAACGATTGTATGGACGGACGAGAGTTTAGGTGACTTGAGCAGTTTGATACAAGTAAATCCAGCATCCTCCAATCATCTTGTACAGCAAACAGTTCTTCGAATTATCTTTATCACAAGCGGAATATCTGGATATCATCCTTACGACACTGGAGACTCTTCCGAAACTCTTAGCCAAATAACGGCTTATAGCTATAACAACGGTGTTCATTCTATAACGTTCTATCGTGTTGGTAACTGGTGGGGTTATACTGAGACAGGTCGAATACAATTAAGATATTTAGACGAAACAACAAAATTTAACGGATTGGACGCCTACGATTTGATATTGGTAAATAACGGAGTGCTTTCAAAAGCAACTACAACGGATAGATACGATATGTATAATACTTATAACGGCGATATTACAATTCACGCAAAATACTAGCATAAAAAAGGAGAAAACATCATGGCGTTAGGTGGTTACAAATTTGTTGGTTACAAATACACACGTCCTGCGGATTACGATTCTTCGATCGATGCACAGGTTTTGGCAGAAACACTAAAGATGCATAAATGCAAACTGAAAGCATTTACTGAAAGCTGTGCCGCGTCCGGGGCTCAGTGGGATTTTAGCTATTCAAACGGCGACTATGCGTTTGGTACTCATGGGAATGTGATTTACAAACTTGATTCGTCCGGTTTCAACTTGGTGTCGTTCTTTAGATATGGTGAGGAAGATGCTTACTATGCTATTGCTACATTTAATGACGCAAGCAACAGTACGTCAACATCATTAAATCTCTTAAATCGGTATTATTTTTATAACGGAACAACGATTACAAATACTTTTATCACAAATGATATGTGTTGCGCAAGTTTGGTTGATATGAATATGACTAACATTAATGAAAGGCCAACAATCGACAGACTTGCTTTTATGTCTCAATTCGGAAATTCAACTTCGATTTCAAAGTCTGTGCCTTCTGTTAGATATTATGGATACTCGACAAAGGGAAAATGCATTATCGCTCTAACCACAGATTCCCTTTCATCAAATCGATATTTTAATATATCCGCAATAGATGCGTTATTGTTGTCGTCCCCCGACGATTCCAAGAATATATTCTCATATACAACCGCCGCATCCGATATTAGTGGAAGTAATCCAAGTAATTTTACCATGTCTGGTTATATTCAGACGTTAAACGCGGATGGAGTGCCGCGACAAAACAAGGCGGTGTATAATACAGTAAATACCACACCGACAATGTGTATATTATCGCCAAGTACAGCCATTTGTGATTCACCGGCAAATTATGTTCCGTACGAATCCGTAAAAATAAGCCCTTTAAATTATGGGTTACCGAATAACTTAATAAATTCTAATGGAATTTTATCAAAAGGGATCGCACCAATAGACTTTTTGGCAGTAAACAATGTATTACCACACACAAATATTCTACCGTGGAATAAATACGCAAACGGAAACTATCTTTGTGTTTTTAAATATATGTACAATTCTTCGAGCACACACATGGCAAATACTGATCTTTTTTCAAAAATAGTCTACGTAGGTTGGGATCCGTCGAATCCAGACATTACACAAGAATCGGCTTGGACTGCTTACACGGAATAAGGGGGTGGATTATGGCATACGATGTAAACACTATCACAGCAAAAGGTGCAGAATTACTGGCAGCGGCAACAGCAGCGGACAAACTTATTCTCGATGGATGTGATGCAACGACAACGTTTGTAGATGCGGCCACGGCGGCATTAGTCGAAAACCGTCCATCATCCGCAATGTCGAATACGACAACAGTTTCGATCATCGGTGCAACGACAGAGCATGTCATGGCACGTGCTTCTTTCATGTCGGGAACGAATACTGGCGGTGATGCAAACACGCTGTATCTGTATGGGCATAAACAGAGTGCCCCATCGAATATATACGTGGTTTATGTCGCAAGCTCTCAAGAGCCATTCCATTTGCCGGAAACTGGTGACGTTGCCAACGTATATGAGACGCTATTCGACATGGTTTATGCCATCAATCAGAATGCCGTGACAACGCCTGGAACATCAACCTATTGCACATTGGCAGAATTCAATCTCCTTAAAGGCCGCACAGTTACAAGCCATAAAGAAAGCGATCTCACTTCCGGTGACAATCAGGTTATTTATGGCCAGAAAGAATTCATGGATTATGCACTATTCCGTGATGATGTCTCGGTTGGTACATTGTCGGCAGGGACAACAACCTTTAGCGGCCATATCCGTGCAATACTGGATGAGGAAGATCCGGGCGTACCACAGCTCGATATAGGGCAATCATCAAATCGTTTCAGAAATCTATATGTTTCATCGGTAGTCACAAGTTCGGTTTCAAATGGCGGAAATCAGATTGCTATCAGTGATAACATTGAAACGAGAAGTATCATTCCTCACGCCGATGCCATTATTCACCCGACGCTTCCATCCGGTGATGACATCGGTAGCAGCACAAGACATTTCAAAGCTGTCTATGCCAATGAGATAAACGGCGGTGGAACGGTAAAAGTCACACCATCACTCGGATGCGATTATATTGTTCCTATTGGCAATGCGACTGATAAAGTGATTGGTTCTGCGACAAATCCTTTCACACACATCAATGGCGGTGGGCTTCGAATTAACGATGATAAGATCGGTAAATATCACATCTCCGGTTCATCTGTCGTTTGGGACAGCTACACGAAATATTTGGCACAATCAAACATAAGCTATGCCGACATTGTTGTGCCAGATTCCACCGGTGGCAGCGATGATGCGACATTCTCTGTGTACTTTGATTCAAGCGATGGTTATGGCGGATTTGCTTTTAGCCTAGGGAATAGCGTCAAGGTATCGTGCGGATATACCGGAACAAAAGTAGTAACAACGTTCAATACACCGGTTAGATTCAATTCCGGGGATTTAGGATTCGCACCCGGGTATAACACCGCGACATCATCGAGAACCGTAAGCATCGGTTCAATCTTGATGGTATATGTGTCAGATCAAATCACACTGGATAATAATATCACAGGCCGAACCCATCATTCGCAGGGGGCAAACAAGCTGCAATTCTGCCGATCTGATAGTGGAAGCATTGGACAGTCTCAGGGCGCTCCGACTGTTCCAGATGGCACATATATTTGGCTCTGCGATGTCCTGAATACATCATCAACATATGCTCTCGTGCAATGCTTATCTCTTGACTAATCGGAGGTGGCGTGTAAATGATTTCTCCATTCTGGGCAACAATCATTATTGTGGCATTTATTCTCATATTCGGCGTGGGGGTGCCGATTTTGAACCGTAAAGCTCCAAAATATATTTCGTACCGTTGGTGTGTAATCGTTGTTGTTCTTTCACTTTTGATTGGCGTCGTTGTCGATTTTGAGGTGCTATCGGACGATGCACGAAAGATAATTCTTGTCGGTGGTCTTGTGATTGCCGGTGTTTATGTCGCACTTCGTACCATTGAAAAAGTACTTGCAAATGGATGGCTTAGAGGCGCAACAATCGAGGCAAAGAAAGGTGACATCGAGGTTAAATTGACCTCTGATAAAGATAACGGCAAAAGCAAAGGAGAATAGTGTCATGGGTGTGGATAACGTCCAGGCTGCATGTCTGGCTAAAGGGATTAAGCATTGTGGGTATCATGTTTGTATTCTGGGTACGATCGGTGCCGGAAAAACAGTATGGTCACATGCACTTGAGGATGTGATTATCGAAAAGGAAGGCAGATGCGAAGGATTATGGGAGCCGGTCGAAACAAACCCATTGCTGCCACTGTACTACCAAGATCCGAAACGGTATGCATTCTCGATGCAAGTAAACATGCTGAACAAGCGATATGAACAACAGTTGCTTGCACAGGATTTGGCACTGGCAGGTGTTTCGAGTGTGCAGGATTCGTCAATGTTCGGTGATTCGTGTTTTGTCGAAATGCTCAAAGATGATGGCATTCTGTGTGACGAAGAGGTCACTGTCTATTCAGAGCTGTTTGCAAACATGAGCCGGAGTGTAATGTATCCATCTTTGGTGATATATCTGGATTGCCCTCCGGAAACAGCAAAGCAGCGCGTGATTAAACGTGGGCGAGAATGCGAAAAGGATATAAGCATTTACTACCTGGCATCGCTCAAACTACAAATCGAAAAATTAATCAAAGAGTTTTACCGATACACGTTCGTGAAAGAGATCAACGTTTCGTGTGACATGACGCCGGACGAAATCAAATCACAGGCATACATGATTTATGACGAATTGCAGATGATGCGCAACAAACCTATTCTCAGTCGGATGGGGGTATAAACATGAAAAAGCTAACAATAGCCGTTGATTTCGATGGCATCTGTGTACATGATGAATTTCCCCATGTCGGTGCTGATATGTTCGGTGCTGAACTGGCATTAAAGAAATTACAATCAGATGGGCATCATATTATTCTTTGGACATGCCGTGAGCATTTCTCATATCACGGTGTCGATGATGTGCTTCAATTGGCTATTGATTGGTTCACTAAACGTGATATTAGTCTGTATGCCATTAACGGCAATCCTGACATGATACTTGAACATGACTATCCGATTGCGAGGAAATGCCATGCAGACGTTCTTATCGATGACCACGCGCTTTTTATTCCTCGGCTGCCTAACGGTGATATTGACTGGCATTCGATTTACAAAGAGATAACGAGGCTTGCGAATGAAAGTTAAAGAGTTAGTCGAAAAGCTGTTAAACCATCTTGATTCGTCGGCTGAAATCGAAACGGTAATGTCGTTTGTTGAGGACGCAGATGACGAATATCATGTCGATTTGGCTGATGCTGACTACAAAGACGGTAAATTTATTCTCAAACTAATGGCGTGGCTATGAACGAGTTGGTTAAATATTGGGCTGAAAAAGATAAGGTTCGATTATTTTATCGCATTCATGGCCATTTCAAAACCGAACTGATTAGCAAAACGAACCGTGCGAAAAAGATTGATAAAACTATCTGTGTCATCTGGAAAGTGAGGGAATGGCTATGACCATTAAACAAAAGCTCGCCATTATTATTTATGGGATTGCATGTTTTGTGTTTACGATCATTCTCTTTAATTGGTCATACAAACGCACGTCAGAGAAGCTCGAAATTGAGCGCCAGACAACGGAACGCCTAGCTAGTGAGTTACAAGCCGTCAAAGATGAAAATGCATCTATACGCGAAATTATGAGCAAAGCGAACGTGGCAGTTGAGCGTGCAGCCGTTGCTGTTCAAGATGCGAAGGAGAAGGCCGATGAACGTGAACAGATCCTTGTTACTGATACTCCTACTGATTGGCTTCAGTGCGAGCTGCCTGACAGCGTGCAAGACATGTTCGCCGACTATTGTTACCAAGATTGAGCAAGTACCACCGCCATCTTATTTATTGATTCCGTGTGTGAAGCCGAAGGTAAATCAAATCAAAACAAATCAGGATTTAGCATTCTTTGCTTCATCGGCGATACTTGCTTGGGAATCATGCGCTGCACAGATTGATGCTTTGCGTTTGTATTATGGTATTGACTCCGAAGACAAACTGGTGACGAATGAAAAAGCAGGAATTAATTGATATAATAAATAATGGCGAATTTTATGCATTATGGGAGATCAATATCAGAAATTGTAAAATTGTCGCCAAAGAGATAAACATCGTGTCACATGATTGGTGGTCGTATGCAACTAACATCTATGAGTGTGAGAATGGTTTTGTCGGTATTAGTGGTGTGAACTGGATTGATTTCGAAAACCACTTCAAAACAACAAGAGATATTGACGTTAGGTGCAAAGCAATAGAATACGAGGCAAAACTTGATATAGTATATTATCCGGCAGTGGTTTCGTGTTGACAACGAAGTTGTAAAAGAGTAGATAATAACTGCCGAGTGAAACCTCGAATGAGATGCAGCTCGGTTGTTTTTGGTTAGGTGAGCAGAATTGGTTATTGCAGCGGACTGTAAATCCGTGGCTGAAAAGCATTGGTGGTTCGAGTCCATCCCTGACCATGTATGATAATTCAAAAGCTCGCAAGGCTTAGAGTATCACCGAGCGCGATTTAAACGTTTCCTCGCTCGTTAATCCCGGGAACGTCCATGCCGGTACGGATAGGCCGTCATGGGAACTATCCACAACCCCGAACGTGATTCAGCGTCCGGGTATTTTTTTTATTTATTCATGCCTAACTTCAAAGTTTTCTCCGTACTTCGGATTTGATTCATCGAAATTGATGATAAAATCAATCAAAAACCCTTGCCAATAGTTCCAATCAGCAAAGTGTTCCGGATCGTGTATTTCAACAAGACCTCGTTTATGTTCAAAGAACATAAATATGTTTTCTTGTGTCTCTTGTGAAAAAGAACCCCACTTTGTTCTTAGGTCTGCAAATCTAAATAAATGATGAAACGTTTTGAATGTTACTTTGTGCGGAATCACTTCTTCCAAGAGAATCTCTTTCGACGGAATTTCCGGCCTAAGTTTATCTGCTAGACTCATTTATTTGCCTCCATTTTAAGCCTTTGTTTTAGGTGCAATAGCGATCTTCACTTCAGCGCCTGATTTGTCAGAAAATTGTTGTATGGTATCCAATGAAATTTCTTCATTCTGTAATTTATTCCAAAGATCCTCAATAAGTTTCATTCGTAGGAACATCTTTTCGACATCTGGTTGGTCTTTAGGATCAATCGTCACTGTGAAGCTCAAATTTTCTTTATCAGGTGGTTTTGGAACTTCTAATTCATCCAATTTGAGTTCTTCACGTTCAGAAAGTTCGATTCGAAGATTGTCAATTTTGCAAATCTTTCCGCCTTCGCCATTAAGCAAATCTTTATCGAGTAAATATGCCATTATTCGCCTCCTTTTAGTTTAATCGTCACCATGAAAAAGTCCTATTCCTCCTTCCAGATCGTCAAATAGTCCATAGTTTTTGTCTCGATACCATAATTCATAGTCACATTCATTTGATCTCATGTAGCCTTTTCGAAGTCCAAGCTCTTGAATATACCAGTTTGCATCAGTGATGATTGTACCGAATTTCCATTTACTTTTTTCGTCTGGTTTGTACTGCCTTATGAGCCAAAACATCATTATGTTTGCTTTTCTATTTTTAAAAGTTACAGTATTTTGAAATTTTTCCAAAAAATCCGTTTCTGCTGTGTCTGAACCTGTGTATTTGCTGACACAATAAATATCTTCGTCATTATATTCATCGCGAACAAAAGCATCAATTTTTCGGTCGATTGAGCAAGATTCTCTTTGAATGCTACGTGTCAAAACAAAATTGTTTCCATTCCTGTTTAATTCGAATTTGTCTAAAAAAGAATAAACGTCGCGTATTGAACTAAAGCTATAATCATCAATACTCGATTTTGCGTTTCTTAGTCCTTTTCGGTAGCCAACTCCGAATTTATCGAAGTCGAACCTTAGTCCACAGTCTATATTGATGTAAATACCAGTATCAGCATCATATCTTTCAACCTCACTAATCAACGCATCCAAAAGCGTTATCAACGTTTTTCGTAATAAAGACGTTGAGTCGGTTTCAAACCCTGTTTGAAAAATCACATACCTTTCTTTTTCCATTACTCGCCTCCTATACACATGTTACAAACCTTTTCGATCCCATATTTCTTTACCAAATATGCATGAACACCACTGGCTGCCCATAACTCCCGCTTTTCCTGCGGAGTAACCATTTCGCCCAGATCATCCATAAACTTTAAATAGCATTTGTAAATTCTATTCAGTTTGGCCTGTTCACGGTTTCTTTGGCTTATTGCCGATTTCTCTTTGTAAACTGAGAGCAGCTTGTCGCGGGTTTGTTTTGTTATAATCCCTGCTCGGTACATGATGTAAAGAGCGAGTTTCCGGTAATATGGTTTGTCCTCTTTTGGTTCAGACGAGCATCCTCTATAAGCAACCATTTCGTTAAACATTGTATGGTCAATCGGGAGATTGAACGCTTCGACAATATCAACTATTGCAATAGCGCGGAGTTTTGAAACGTTGGAATTGCTCATTAGTGAAATTAAATGTTTTCCCCCTTCTTCAAAAGCCTTATCTCGTTCGCGCGCGAGTGTCGATGGGTCTTTTCTGAAATTAACTAATCCACATCCAGGAATAAACCGGGTTTGGCATTCTGGCACACGTATCGCTTTATGTGCCTCCTCATCACAGCTTTTAGACACACAAACAGCATGTTTGAACTCTTTTTCGCACTGTTTACCAAAAGCTCTTTGTTCGTCAAAGCTCAAGTTTATTGTAAATGAAATGTTCATTGTTTTGACTCGTTTTCTTTTAGTTTATTGATACTCAAGTTCACAATGCAAGACCGTTAGTTCTCCGGCGTCAAATAAAACTTCTGGGGTATTTACTTCTTGCTGATATCCTTGCTGATACCGCCGAAACATGTTTACTGTGTCTTTTTTAATCTGCTCCAAACTTTTAACAGACCTGTCATAAATGCTTGCACATGATTCGTTCGGATGTTCCATTGATTTCTGCCAGAACGTGTCCCATAGCTTCATCATGTCAGTTTCGGTGAGTAAAAGTTTGTTTGATCTATCTCCGTCGGCTGCAATAAACAGCCGTTCTCTTTTAGCGCCTTCGAATTTCGGTTTAGCTGTATAAAACAATGTGCCCGGAATTTTGTACACATAGACTTTTGGCGTCTGATAGCGGAATTGACCGCTTAGCCTAAGTTCTTTCCGGTGTTGGCGTGCCTGTTTATAGTATCCGTATGAATGTGGTTTTCGTTTCATTGTTTTGCCTTATTACAAGTCTTCCACAAAGTGAGCCATAATGTTCGATAATTTAATGCTGCATTGGTATACTTCTAAGTTTGCGATACTTACTGCCATTTCAATGGCTGCTTCCAAAGCCTCATCGCGTATGCGTTTAAGTTCTAATGGCCAACTATTCGGAGATACCACTTGCGGTATTGCTGATAGGTATACAGACATCTCCCGTTGAAAATCATAGATCTCCGCTCTAAAAGAGTCTACTACACGACGAGTACATTGCCGGTCCGCATACTTACGAACTAAATGCAAAACCCACGGATAAATTGCCGCGCAGAGCTGAGTTCTGTCCGAACACTTCACGACCTTATTTTTTACCTCCTCGAATAGCTGTTGTTTCTTGGCCTGCGAAATATCTGCGTGTAATCCATATTTCGTATTCATTGTTTTGCCTCCTTTGACTTTTCTTTTAATGGTGGAAATTCATGTGTACTAGAGAATAACAAAAAATCCTCATAGGAATCTCTAATATTAAATATATGATTAGGCGTAAAACTCCACGCCTTGAAATCATTAGCTTTAAATGGCTGCATGTCCCATCTTTGGTCATACGGGATGAATGTATCGTCTGAACGATCGTAATGGCACTCTATTGCTTCTCCATCATAGAATAAACAGACAACATCAGCACCATGCTTTGGTCTATGGCCAGTCTTGATAAGGTGCCATATCATTGTTTTGCCTCCTTATTTTGCCTCATTAGCGGTGGTTTCAAACCGCTAACAGATAATACCATACCATAAAGACTGTTTGCATCTTTTTTTTTGTTTGACAATCATTGTACAAATTATTAAATACAATGCTACATACAAACAGTTTTGCCTCACTCGTTTGTATAGGTTCGAATCCTTCTCCTGATATCCGAACCTGTCCATGATTCTATTCGTGAGAATACATTCATGGATGCTTCCATGTGAAAGAAGCAAATAGCCCCGATCCCGTTTCCATCTGTTTCCCGGTCGGGGTTATTTGTATATTGGAGATTTTATGAAACGATTACTATTGATATTCTGGCAATGCCCACAACTCATTATAGGGCTGTTCCTATGCCTGTTTTTTAGATACTGGAAAACGGAAAAGATAAACGGAATTGATATCGAGTTCAGAGAAACGAAATTCAGGTTCTGCTTTTCGCTTGGTAAATATGTGTTTGCGCCCAAATGCGTGCCAAAGTTTGTACTCATGCATGAAGCGGGGCATTCAGTTCAATCTGTGTACACAGGATTGTTCTATCTGATTGTTGTCGGTTTGCCTTCTGTTTGTCTACACCTGCTTAAGAAGCTGAAAAAGAAAGATGCCGTATGGTATCATTCACATTATCCGGAGAACTGGGCTGATAGAATATCAAATATCAAATTGGATATTTGGAAATGAAAGCGATTGCCTTTATTTTGCTCTTTTTTACATGCGCCATTGCAGATGCCAGGGATTATTCATCATGGCTTGAAAACTGCTCAAAATATCGCGAAACCGTTGAATCAATACTCGGAAAAGAAAACGTCTCGAAAGACTATTATTATTTAATGGTGGCCGAGTCCAGATGTACGCTGAAAGCTGAATCACACAAGGGTGCAAAAGGATTTTGGCAGCTCATGCCCCGAACTGGGAAGCATTACGGATGTTCAAATTTGGATGACGTCGAATGTTCAACCAGAGCCGCGATTCTCTATATTAAGCACCTGCAATCATCGTTTCGGACGTTCAAAGATGTGATATTCGCATATAATATGGGAGGTCACAATTACAGACTAAACGGTGCCACAAACGAAGCCATAGGGCTTTACAACCGTATCATGGAGATTAAGAGAAATGACAGTGAGTGACTTTATTGAAAGATTGAAGCGGCTTCAAAGCGAGATGGGTTCGACGGTACAAGTGCAAATTGGCAAGCAGTACAACGACACACAGGAACGGTTTGAATTCTTTGAGATTATGAAATCCGGAAAAGACATTGTCCTCGTTCCTACCGATAAGTGGGATCGAAAAGACAAGGTTCAATGATTATTTGTCGAATGAATTTTTGTACAAATTGAACATTCGGCATGGCCTCTAGTGATGCTGATTTCCGCGTTTTGTTCGTGATTTGTCTTTGGACAAATTTTTTGTGATTACTACTAAGGCCGCATAATTGGCCGAAATTTTTGCCATTTGTCAATTGTGTATAAAATCGGCAAGCCGTTTTTTCTTTGATTTTTTACCCCTCCTGACACTAGAACGAGCGCTGCGCAAATGCGCGCCAATGCTCAAAAAGGAGGCAATATGAGCAAAGAGAAAAAGACAAGGGACAAGTTTCCACACGTGGTTGGTTTAGCCAAAAAACGGACAAAATTTGGACACCGATGGATTCTCACAGAGCATGATTCTACGGGAAAATCCCATTCAATCACTGTAAAAATTTTGGACAACGATCCAGTCGATGTGTTTTACCGCAAAATTGCTGAGGCTCGCAGAGAATTGAGGTTTAAAACTCAGAACAAAGATTTCCAAGCATACATGAAAGAATATTTCGTGGTTAAGCAACTATCTGCACACACACGAGGTCTCTACAACCGTTGCTTGAACGGATTCTCTTTTGACGACAAGAACAACAAAAAGCGAACTCGTGAGATCCTCACGATGGACGTCAAACCGTCTACACTAAAGGTTTATGTTGGCAACATAAATGCGTTTTTCACGTGGTTGATTGGCAGAGGAGAGCAGATCAGAAATCCAGTATGTGACGTGTATATAAAAACCAAGTTCCAACCACGAAAGCGCACGCTTACAGACTCTGAGATGGACAGGCTGGTTTCTTATGCTATGTCAAGAGAAGATAAGGCATACACATTGTTTATCCTGCTTCTCATAGAGACCGGAGCAAGGGTATCAACAATAATGTCATTGAAGCTAAACGACCTGAGTGATGATGGCAAGATTCATTTGATAAACGTGAAGTCAAACAAAGATTATGACTATAATCTAAGGATTCAGAATGAAGAGATAATGTCTCTATGGAAACACCGGGTGGAATCTGGACGTTTATGGAATGAACATCCTCAAAAGTACGCATACCGACTAAAGGCTTGGATGTACCTCCAGTTTGGTGTTGATGAAAACGGAGAACGATTATCGCCACATTCTCTGCGACACACATTCGCGTCGAGAGCAATCCAGAATGGTGTACCAATCGAGGTGATCTGCAAATTGCTTGACCATGCATCGCCGTCAACGACACTAAGGGTATATGCGAGATTTTCTCAAGAGCAAATCGATGATGGAATGAGACGTGCAACAAAAAGAGCCTCGACTGGTGCGAACAATCAAGGCTCTTTCTAGGACTCTCTTATATGGAAACAGCACAAATCAGAGCTGTCGCATCTGAACAGAATTGGCAGCTCGTTGGATTGTATGCGTGAATGCTTTTAAACTTTTAGTTTAGTCTTGTCAAACATTTATTCAAATCCTCGCCTAAAAGTTTCGGCTTTGAGCGAGTTGACAGGACGTTTTACAGCGACATGCTCGATGATGTCCGTGTCACCTCGAAACACAAAAAAAATGCATGGCCGAAACCATGCACCTTTGCTCACCGCAAATCCTTATGCTGTGACATTGTTTAATGCCGTCCATTCGGAAACCAATGAGCCGATTGATTTGTTCAGCTTGGTTTGATTTTCCAGTTGGCTCCTAAGTAATGTGTTTTGTTCCTCAAGTTCTTTGATTTTTGCCCTAAGAGCAAAAATTGATCGGTCTTTGGCGTCAATCTGCTCTTTTTGAGAGTCAAGATTGATTTGCATGACCTTGAACCTATTTTCAAGTGCGGTTATCTCGTCATACAATCCTTTGAACAGCTTGGGTTTTGTTTGTTCTTCTTGTCCGTCGAATGGTGAAGGGAAGTGCTTATTGAGGAAATCTAGTACGCGCATTCGTTTCCCAAGCTGTTTCCCTGCTATTCTAGCAGTCTTCAAATATTTTATGAAATCGTTTAGCTCTGCGCATTTAACCTCTTTATCCTTTGTCCATTTGGCTTTACCGGCATTTTTTATAAGTAATCGATACTTGGTACTTCTCAAGTCAAGAACCTTTGTAATCTTTGCAAGTTCTCGACCGGGAGCAAACGCGTTTCCAAAGCAATCATATCCAAATGCGTGAACCAACTCGCGACCAATAACAAACACTTTATCAGACTGTTTTGCAAAATAAACAGTACCGAAATCCTTATCTTTTATGCTAAATATAGTCGTATCCATAGCTATTACTCCTTTTATTAGCTGTGGTAATTTCCCATGAGCAGCCTATCTACTCATGGGATTTATTTTATACAATATGCGCAAAAAAAAAAGCAGAATCTATGCCACAAGCGACAAATAACCCTTAATTGCCTCTTGTGCGTCAATGAAACCGTGACAAACTGTCACACAATAGCCATTGGCTGATAGCATTTCCATGCAGGCTTTTTGGTTATCGGAAACCACACCGCCTTGCGGTTTCTTCATTTCGACGAATAGCCCGTGGAAATTGCCACGTGGAACAGCAAGGAACAAATCAGGTATTCCGGAGCGCACACCTTCGTCTTTCATTCGTTTCGCAGTGATGATGTTTCGTTGTCC
>Ga0247608_10005214_pt1 | contig 14144 bp, 10 predicted proteins | sample 176DNAGHGlowgp2_FD_193490 | JGI IMG/M metagenome (GOLD analysis project Ga0247608, IMG submission 193490) | Sheep rumen microbial communities from Palmerston North, Manawatu-Wanganui, New Zealand - 1766 DNA GHGlow gp2 | ecosystem: Host-associated > Mammals > Digestive system > Stomach > Rumen ...
GTAGCCCGCGATGACCGTGTTCACGAACTCGTCGATGATGCTCGATTCGAAGAACTGTATGCCACTTGCGGCGAGTTCCACGTCAAAGTATTCACAGGCGCGGTCCAAAAGCGTGGGGTTGCGTACGAGCAGGTTTGCAAAGCGCACCTCGAGCGGAGAGAGGAGTTCCCACGGGACGCGTTCGGGTTCGGCAGACTGTTGCGGCACTTCGCCGTACTCCGCGTATTCCGCGATATCTTGCGGGGCTTGGGGTGCGGCTGCCTTGGGTTTCTTTTGCGGGCGGATTCCCTGGATGCCTTCCAGTGTGGGCTTCGTGTTGAAACGCTCGGCGATGAGTTCTACGTACTGGTTCTGGAGTTCCTTGTCCTGGATGCTCTTGACGACGGATTTCACGTAAGTGATAAATTTCGCGCGGTCCTCGATGCCCTGGAGGTCGCTGTTGTGCGAAAGGTAACTGAGCCAGTCCTCTGCGCCCTTTAGTTGCTCGTGGAACGCTTCGGCGCCCTGCTCGTTCACGAAGTTGTCCGGGTCAATCTTTGTGCCGTCGGGGCGGGAGAGCGCGAAGATTCGCGGTACGATTCCCTTCGGGAGCACAATCTCGATGGTGCGGTGTGTTGCCTTGCGCCCCGCCTCATCGCCGTCGAACACGAGGTATGCGGTTTTCGCGTAGCGGGCGAGGATATTCGCGTGAAATTCGGTGAGGGCGGTGCCCGATGCCGCGACCACGTTCTGCACGCCGCCCTGATAGAGGCTGATGAGGTCGAAGTAGCCTTCCACGATGATGACCGCATTCTCCTTTGCGATGGCAGTGCGGCTGTGGTTGAGCCCGAAGAGAATTTCGCTCTTGTTGTAGAGGGGCGTTTCCGGGCTGTTCATGTACTTCGGGCGTTCGAAGCCTTCCTGCTTGGGCGCGAGGTCGCGGCCCCCGAATGCGACGACTGTCCCCGACTGGTTCTGGATGGCAATCATCAGGCGGTCGCGGAACTTGTCGTCGATTCCGCCGTTCTTCTTTTCGACGGCGAGGCCCGCCCTGAGGCAGTCCTTGGGCGAAAAGCCGTTCTTTGCCGCATAGGCGATGAGGCCTTCGCGCTTGTCGGGGGCGTAGCCGATGTGGAACTGCTTGCGCGTCTGTTCCGAAATGTTGCGCTTTGCGAGATATTCGAGGGCTTTCTCGCTCAGCGAGAGCTGCTGCTCGAACCAGTTGCAGGCAAGTTCGTTCAGCTTGCGGATCATGCCCTTTTCTTCTTGCACTTCCGCGTTTTCTTTTGATGCGAACTTGGGAAGGCTGAACCCGACGAAGTTCGCGACCCACTCGACGGCGCCATTGAAGTCGATTTTCTCGTGTTCCTGCACGAACTTAAAGACGTCGCCGCCGGCCCCGCAGGCAAAGCACTTGTAGATGCCGAGCGTCGGGTTTACCGTCATGGAGGGGGAGTGGTCGTCGTGGAAGGGGCATACGCCCACGAAGCGGTTTGTGCCGGAGCGTTTCAGCGGCAAGAACTGCTGAATCACAAGCGAAATGTCCGCTTGCGATTTGAGCTGCTGAATGACATCTTCCGGGTAAAAGGGCATGCGCCAAAGATAGTTTTTTTGTTTGAATAATGTTTGCTACGAGGGTCGCTTCGCACGCTCACACAATCACTTCGTTTAAGTGTTCGCTTTGCGAAGAGCCCCTCTCCGCAAAAAAAAACGATAAAGGCTCTGTTTGGAAATAGTTTATTGCTATGGCGCATGTAGGAGATGAGCGGCGGGAGGAAATCCTCGTGGCTGTTAGTCACTTCGGATTTCCTTTAAACTGCAGGGGAAAGATTAAACTGCTTTTATTCTGGTAATGTTTGCTGCGAGGGGCGCTTCGCACGCTCACACGATCAGAAAAATATGAAAAAATGTGAAAGTGGCGGTGAAATGGGGTAAAAAGGTGTCGATTTCACCGCCAGAAATTAACTTGTGTGTATTGAAATGTATCTTTTTCTTGTCGCGGAGGGTGTTGACGGCGGTGAAATGGGGTAGAAAATGCGAACTTCACCGCCAATATTTGCGGAAGAACTTCATTTTTTGCCGAATGTTTGCAAATAAACTAACAAAATGGCGGTGAAAATAGCAAAAAAGTTCCGATTTCACCGCCACTTCGGCATTTTGAGCGTAAATGGATATCTTATATTTTATGCAGGTAATGGAAAAAGGAGGAAATATGACGAATTTGTGGTGTCATCCTGGATTGCGGTCATCCTCGCCCGTTCGGCAAGCTCAGGACAGGCTCTGGCGAGGATCCATACATCTTGTACTTTCGCTTATCTTGGCTGCATTCTTTGTCGCCTGTAGCGACAACGATAGCGATGTTACGACCCCGCCTTCGGGCGATTCTTCATCGAGCGTGTGCAATGACTGCGAAGATGGTTCCTCGTCCAGCGTTACACCGCAGTCGAGCAGTTCCTCAAAGGTCCCTGAGCCTGTCGAAGGGTCCAGTAGCAGTACTATATCCAGCAGCAGTTCGGTCACTTTGGCAACGCCCTGCAAAACAGAGACAGAAGACAACTGCGAATACGGCGAATTAACTGACGACCGCGATGGCAAAAAATACAAGACGGTAAAGATTGGTGACCAGTGGTGGATGGCGGAGAACTTGAACTACGAAACTGGAAGTAGCGATTGCTTCAGTTATGGAAATCCCAATTGCGTCAAGTACGGGCGCCTTTATGCTTGGGGTGATGCAATGGATAGTGCAGGGACATGGAGCACGAACGGCAAGGGTTGTGGCCGTTTTGGGAAGGATTGCTCGCCGATTTATCCCGTGCGCGGGATATGCCCTAACGGTTGGCACCTGCCGGACACAACGGAATGGGGAACCTTACTTGCCGCGGTTGGCGGTAGAGAAATCGCTGGTAAAAAACTCAAGTCCATGTCTGGTTGGTATGATTACAAAGGTGAAAAAGGCGGCGGCACGGATGATTTTGGGTTCTCGGCGCTCCCTGCAGGCCTTTTGGGTGACGATGGGTATTACGACGAAGGCGAAGCCGCGTATTTTTGGAGTTCTGTACAGCGCAGGAGCCTTGATGCGTATGAAGTGTTCTTGTGCAACCAATGGGACAAGGCGGAAATGTCCAAGTTTACCGGCAGTAAGGACTATCCTGTTTCGGTCCGTTGTATCAAGGACGATGCTTCAAAGTCTTCGTCTAGCGTTACCCCGCAGTCAAGCAGTTCCTCAAAGGTCCCTGAGCCTGTCGAAGAGTCCAGCAGCAGTCTGGTGGAGCCGTCTTCGTCTAGTTCGGTCATTTTGGCGACTCCATGCAAAACCGATAGCACGGACACTTGCGAATACGGAGAGTTGGTGGATGACCGCAATGGTCAGACTTACAAGACTGTGAAAATTGATGACCAGTGGTGGATGGCGGAGAACCTCAACTTCAAAACGGACTCTAGTTTCTGCTACAATGATTCTGCCGAGTATTGTGAAAAGTACGGCCGTCTTTACATGTGGGGTGCTGCGTCATCCGCTTGCCCTAGTGGTTGGCACCTGCCGGACACAACGGAATGGAAAACTTTGATCAATGCTGTCGGTGGACAATCGACCGCTGGCAATGTGCTCAAGTCTATGTCCGGAAGGAATAGTAGTGACAACGGTACGGATGATTTCGGGTTCTCGGCGCTCCCTACTGGTTATAGGAATGAAGATGGGGATTACTTCGGCGAGGGGAGCGACCCGGACTTCTGGAGTTCTACGGAGAACGGTAACAGCTACGCGTACCACATGGACTTGGGATCCGGCGACTATGCGTACTTGGGCTGCATCTATAAGGTCGACGGGTTCCCGGTCCGTTGTCTTAAGGACTAGTTTTAGGAGGAATTATGGTTAGATTGTCACACTGGCGGACAGCACTTAGCACTTTAGTGCTTAGTGCGCATGGCCACCACGGTGGGAGCAAGCGAAGCGTCGCGATAGGGACCATTTTGTTTGTTATGGCACTGTTTGTCGCCTGTAGCGATGACGATAGCGATTTCGCGACGCGGCCTTCGGACGGGTCGTCGTCGAGCGTGTGCGAGGACTGCGATGACGGGTCGTCGTCCAGCGCCGCACCGAAGTCGAACGATAGTGAGACAAGTGTGTCCAGTAGCAGTACTAAATCCAGCAGCAGTTCTGTGGAGTCTTCGTCTAGTTCACGAATAGGCTGCAAAACAGAAACGGAAGACAACTGCGAATACGGCGAGTTGGTGGATGACCGCGATGGTCAGACTTACAAGACTGTGAAAATTGGTGACCAGTGGTGGATGGCTGAGAATCTAAACTATGCATACATAGACGATCCTTTTGATTCTGGAGAAGTTACTTCCGATTCCACTAGTTGGTGCTATGATAACGTCTCTGCCAATTGCAATAAGTATGGTCGCCTATATACGTGGTCTGCGGCCATGGACAGTGCTGGTAGATGGAGTACGAATAGCAAGGGTTGCGGCTATGAAAAGATGTGTTCGCCGACATACCCCGTGCGTGGTGTTTGCCCCGAAGGCTGGCACCTGCCAAACATAACTGAATGGGAAATTCTGTGCAACGCAGCTGGCGGCAAAGACATCGCTGGAAAGAACCTCAAGTCTACATCTGGCTGGGATGATTACGAAGATGAAAGTGGCAACGGTACGGATTCCTTCGGATTCACGGTGCTCCCTGCTGGCAGCTGGAACAAGTATGGGATTTCCAACTTCGAGGGCATCTCCGCGTTCTTCTGGAGTTCTACGGAGGACGATAGCAACTACGCGTACGAAGTGTTCTTGCTCAACCTCACCGAAGCAGCGGCCCTGAGCAGCAGCAACGTCAAGAACAACGCATTCCCTGTCCGTTGCATCAAGGACTAAACCACGGCCTTGCTTTTCCAGCGGCCGCTGCGCCAGCGCCAGATGTTCGCGAACGAGCGGTAGAATTCATCACTTGCCATGCCGAGCCAAAGTCCGGGGAGTCCTAGCCCCACGACAAACGCGAGGATAAGCGAAGTCGCAAGCCCGAGCGTCCACATCATGCCGCTTCCGACAATCGCGGGGAACTTGGAATCGCCCGCGGCCCTGAGCGATGTGGTGAGGATGAAGTTCACCGCCTTGAACGGCTGTACGGCTACGTCGCACCAGAGGCAGATTTTTCCGAGCCTGAGAACTTCGGGATTGTCAGTGTAGAGCCGTAGCAGGTGCTCGCCCAAAAGCGCGACGATTATCGAGAGCAAGAGCCCGCTCGTGATGCCCACGGCGAGCGTCTGGTAAACGCGGCGGTTCGCCTTCACAAAATCGTGCGCGCCCACGAGATGCGCCACAAGAATCTGGTTTCCGCTGCCGAGGCCAACCCCGAGAATCACGGAGAGGGCCGCGAAGTTACCCGCAAACACGCGGGCGGTCATCGCGGTGGTGCCCACGTACACGACCATCGCGGTGATGAACACCTGGAAAAGCTGGAAACTGATGGGTTCCGCGGCAGCGGGGAGGCCGATGCGAATCCAGTCGGGGAGGAGTATGCGGGAGCGCTTCCAGTCGCGGGCCCTGCTCTGGTGCTTTACCTTGAACTTGAGCACCAACCACAGGATGCCCGAAGATATCAGCCACGAGAGCGCTGTCGCGAGGGCCACGCCGTAAACGCCCATCTTGGGAAGCCCGAAATACCCTTCGAGGAACACGACGTTCAGGGCGGCGTTACTCGCGATGGTGAGCGTGTTGCCCACGAGGTTCCATACGGTAAGGCCGTGCGTGGCGATGAGGGCGGTAAGGATGGTCTGCAATGCGCGGAAGGCGAACCCGAACGAGACGACGCTCAGGAACATCATCGCGTATTTCGCGGGTTCCTCGGTGAGGCCCATCCATTGCGGAATGTGCCCCGAAAGCGGGAAGATGACGAGCGTGAGGGCGACCCCGAGCAAGATGCTCCCGAAGAGGACCATCGTCTGCGTGCTGTTTGCGTGGCTGTTCTGCTTGGCGCCGATGTACTGCGAGACGATGCTTGCGCCGGACTGCGCGAAGGCGTGGAGTGCGGTAAAGAGTGCCCCGAGAATCGGGAGCATGGCGCCGACGCCGGCAGCTGCGGTTTCGGAAGTGCGCGAGAGGAACCAGCTGTCCATCATGGGCTGGATCATGCCCACGGCGAACGTGAGGATAAGCGGCCAGGAGAGGCTTATCAGGGAGCGGTCTTTGACGTCTTTTTGGGGTCCGCGCATGGCACAATTTTAGAAATGGGAAGGGGCCCGCGAAAGAGCCCCGAACATAAATAATGGTTCCGCCTGTATACAGTTTAAAACGTCATCCTCGCTCACTGGAATGTCATCCTCGCGAAGGCGAGGATCTTTTACTGGAGTTTCTTCCCCAATTCAATCCTTGCCTCTCGGCGGACAAGCGCCTGCTCGTAGCGGCGGCGGGCTTCGTCGGAATCGGGTTCCACGGGGGCAGTGGCGGTGGGCCTGCCGTTGTCGTCGATGGCGACGAACGTGAAGTAGGCGTGCGCGACCGGGAGTTCGGCTCCGTTCTCGGGGTCGGTCTCGGTTATCTTGAGTCCGATTTCCATGGAGGTGTTGAACACGCGGTTCATGCTCGCGTGGATATTGAGGATGGTGCCGACCGCAGTCGGGCGGAAGAACCGCACGCCGTCGATGGAGACGGTGTTCACCTTGCGGCCTGCGTGCTTGAAGGCGACGATGCAGGCGGCTTCGTCCATGAGGCTCATCAGGTAGCCCCCGAAGGCGTTGTTCAGCGCGTTCGTGTCGACGGGGTGCACGATGGCGTGCGATTCCAACGCGGACTCCGAGACCTTGCGGGGAGTCTTGTCGTTGGCGATTCCGGGTATCAGGCCTGTATTTCTCATAGGACGGACCTCAGCTTGTTTATGATAAAATCTACATCGGTAAAGGCGCAGACGGGGAGGCTTACAACTAGTTCTGCAGCTCGCTCCGCATGCCTATTTTCGTTCTCTGATATCGTCCTGGCTATACCGCGTGTACCATACAAAGGCGCTGGCACATAGTCCGATAGGAATTTTATAAAGCAGGGCTGTTCGTGCAGCGCTTGCGGGTAGTGGATGCAGTGCGGAATTTCCGCTTTGTCCAGCTTCTTGATAAATGCTTCGCGGTCATCGGCCAGCACGGTGTACTGTGCGTAGGTACTCGTGTTTCCGCGGGCGATTTTCTGCGGCACGATTTTTGCACCCGTGGAAGCGAAAAACTCGTCGTACTTGCGGGCGTTCTCTCGGCGTACCTTCAGTTCTTCTTCGAGGTGGCGGAGCTTTACCCGTAGCACTGCCGCCTGCAGTGCGTCGAGCCTGCTGTTCATGCCCACGGTCTCGTGCAGGTAGCGTTCCCTGCTCCCGTGGTTCGCGATTTGACGGATTTTTGTGGCGAGTTCGTTATTCTGCGTGAATAAAGCGCCGCCGTCCCCGTAGCAACCGAGAGGCTTGCTTGGGTAGAAACTCGTGATGGAAATGTCTCCGAATGTGCAGGCATGCTGTGTGCCGGCGGTCGCCCCGAAGGCCTGTGCCGCATCTTCTATAACCCATAGTCCGTGTTTGTCTGCAATCCGGCGCAGTTCCGTGAATGGCGCGCACTGCCCGAACAGGTCCACGCCGATAATCCCGCGTGTCTTGGGGCCAATCAGCGCTCTCACGCTTTCCGGGTCGATCAGGAGCGTTTCGGGGTCGATGTCCGCGAAACGCGGTGTGCCGCCTAAAAAAGCGACGCATTCCGCCGGTGCGATGAACGTGAAGTCGGGTACTATGACCTCGTCCCCTGGTTTAATCCCGAGCGCCATGAGCGCGATGGTGAGGGCGTCGGTGCCGCTTGCGCACGCGATGGCCCTGGTTTCAGGCTCCGCGCGGTCTTTTCCCGTAAAATGGTTTTCCTTTCCGCCAAAAAAGCCTTGCTTTCCGGGTTCCGCGCGGTCGCATCCGGCGTCCGAATTCCCGGATTTGCAAAAATCTGCAAGTTCCTTCTCGAGGGCTGCCACCTCGGGCCCGCCAATGTAGCATCCGCTGTCCAGAACGGCGCGTTCTGCGGTCTCGAGTTCTTCTCGATAGGCCTCTCTTTGCGCTGTCAGGTTCACGAATGGCATCATAATGGCTAAAATTTAGCAAATTCGCCCAATTTGGGGGCTTGACAAATTCCCATTCTTTACTATCTTTGTCCCTACAAAAAATTTTAAGTAGGTTTTACCCGGAGATATAAGGTGCCTCAACATCAATCTTGCAAAAAGCGTTTGCGTCAGGCCGAAAAGGCCAATGCCATGAACCGTGCTGCCCGCGCAGAAATTCGCGCAAGCCTCAAGGTCATCCGTACTGCTACCTCTAAGGATGCCGCCCTTGCCGAAATGCCGAAGCTTTTCCGTCTGTTGGACGTTGCTGCCAACAAGAGCCGCGCTGGCTTCAATGCGAACCGTGCCGCCAACTACAAGGCCAAGGTCGCAAAGCTCGTTAACGGCTTCGCCTAATCGTTAGGCAAACGGCTTAGTCCGGTTTAATACCGGTGCATACCCCTGCACCGGTGTTTTGTGTTTTTTGAGATGTGCATAAATATGTGATGAACTTCTCAAAAGTGGCGAAAATTCCGAAAAAACGCCCTTTTTGACAATATCGCTAAATCATTGATTGATAATTTACTAGATTACGGACAAGTATCAAGGATTAGAAATGTCTTCAATCAATTTTGCAACACGCGAAATCAGTTGTAAGGTGGTGTATTACGGACCGGGTCTTAGTGGCAAGACCACGAACCTGCAGGTAATCCACCAGAAGATGCCTTCGGACAAGCGCACGGACATGGTGTCGTTGGCTACCGAAGGTGACCGCACGCTGTTTTTTGACTTCCTTCCGCTGAATCTTGGTGATATTAAAGGCTTCAAGACCCGTTTCCAGTTATACACGGTCCCCGGCCAGGTTTATTACAACAGTACACGAAAGCTCGTGCTCCGCGGTGTAGACGGTATCGTGTTTGTCGCTGACTCGCAGCGCTCCCGCCAGGCCGAAAACCTCGAGAGCCTCCAGAACCTGCGGCAGAACCTGCAGGACTACGGCATGGACCTCGACGATATGCCGTTCGTGCTCCAGTACAACAAGCGCGATATGGAGAACGTGTTCACCCTCGAAGAGATGAACGCGGAACTCAACCCGCGCAACGTGCCGTTCTTCCCGGCTACGGCCCACAACGGCAAGGGCGTGGTTACGACCCTCAAGACTATCGCGATGCTCGTGATTGAAAAGTTCAACGTGAAGCAAGGGTTCCTCCGCAAGGCGGCCGAAAGCGTGAACAACACGGGCGTGCACGACGTGAACCTCACCAAGGAAGGCGTTTCCGTATCGCAGGCGGCACCTGCACAGCCCGCCGCTCCCGCCGCTCCCGCGGCAGCGACCCCGTTCAAGATGCCCTCGTTCGCAGCCAAGCCCCCTGTCGGCGCAATGCCGTCTAGCGGTGGCAGTCCGTTCCAGAAACCGGTGTCGTCCCCGTTTGGCAGGCCCCGTGCCGTGCCGCAACCCCCGCGCATGCCGACGTTCGGCCGCGTAGTGGACAAGGGCAATGCGGAGGTGTCGGACGACGAAATCGAACTGCGCCCGTACGTGCCGAAAAAGAAGTAGTTTACGACTATCGTAGCAGGTTTGAATGAGTGATTTTACGATTTATTCTGATGACGTAGGTAAGGTTCGCAGGCTCATGCTCGCTTACCAGGCGAGCGTCAAGGCTGACTATATCGTACTCTGCCATCGTGACGGTTCCATTATCGCCGAAGTTGGCTCTCTCGGTATCGATGCGACTCCGCTTGCCGTGCTCAGCACCGCGTCATTCGACTCAGCAAAGCAGGTCGGACTTATGCTTGGCGGCGAAACGTTCCAGTCCGTATCCTATTCGGGCGAAAACCGCTCCATCTACATTTCCCCGGTCGACGAGGCGCTACTGCTGGTGCAGGTCTTCCCGGGCTCCAGGCTCCCGAACCGCATCGACGACTTCAACCGCCTGTTGGTCGAAAAACTTGTGGATGCCGTTCCCGCGTTCACGCAGAACACGAGTAAACTCAGGTAGGAGCCCTTCCCGTGGCAGGCCTTCCGCCACTTCGCAACTTGAGAAAGACGACCGTCGTCGTGGCGCTTGTCTTTTTTGCTTTTTTCGTTCACCGGTTCGTCAACTTCTGGATGGAGGACTCCTCGTACCAGAATTTCTACGGAGCGGAACTTTCCCCTGCGCAGAGCGTCGTGTGCCGTGACGTGGTGCGCGGCACTCCCTTCGGCGTGGATAGCGTCTTCGAGGAAAACACGCGCCTGTATTTCTACTCCACGATCTCGAACGCCGTGAGCTATTCCGGCGATACGCTCCTGCATATCTGGTTCTGGGGCACGGATACCATCCAGAAGGTACCCTGCATCCTGAAGACCGAGGAACTCCGCAAGGGCATGGATTCACGCGGACAGTCGCAGTCGACCCTTAGCGTGTGCCATACCGAAATCGCCCCCAAGCTGCTCAAGCCCGGAGAGTGGAGCGTTGACCTGGTTGCCGGGCGTAAGCTTTTATCTAGCAAGCAATTCCGGATAGAATCCGATAGGTAGCCTTATGTGGCGAATGCTTCTTGTGGGCGCCTTTGTGGCGGTAGAGGCCTTCGCTCTCGATATTGATTCGCTCCCGGTGTGGAACCCCGAGATTCTCGTGCGAGGCGTTGAGCCTGTTGTGCAGGATTCGGCGGGTACGCAGTCGCGCCTGGAGACGCACGGAATCAAGACCATGCAGGTGACGGTGGGCGACGGCGATACGCAGGTCGACCAGATGCTCAAGCTTTCCATAATGGGCTATGTGGGCGATAGCGTGTACATCGACGCATTGCTCAGCGACGTGGACCGCAAGGCGGGCGACCAGACCACGGCGACACTGCAGGAAGTGGACCAGGTGTATTTCCGCGCCACGTCGAGGCACTGGATGCTACACCTGGGCGACCTTACCTGGACTGACTTTGACCTGGGACTCATGTCGATAGAACGGAGTACACTGGGGGCAATGGTTGGGTTTAAGACAAATTTGTCTGAAGTGCGGGCGGCGGCAGGTACGGGTGAGGCAGACCGCATTGTGCGCACGTTCAACGGAGTGAGCGGCCAGCGCGAAGGATATGCGCTTAGCGCGTTCGGTGAATACATCTCGGTGGTTCCCGGTTCCGAGACCGTATGGCTGAATGGCGAAAAGTTGCAGAGGGGTACCGATTACGAGGTGAACTATGCGGGCGGCCTCCTGAATTTCAAGGGACTCCGCATGCCAGGTATCGAAGATGAAATCCGCGTGGAGTACGATGCTTACGATGAAGACCAAATTGAGAACCTGTATGCGGCTACGGGTAAGTTCCGGCATCCGAATTTATACCTGGACGTATCGGGTTTCCGCCTGGAAAATGATGTGAGCCGCTTAAAGAAGGGCGTATGGACCGACGAAGACTATGTGCAGTTGAAAAATGACGACGGAAGCGATTTTGTGCGTATCGATTCGCTCGGGAGCCTATCCCGCCCGTCAAAGGTAGATGCGGCTGCAGCAAGATTGCGATTCCAGGGGAGGCACCGCTATTTTATTGACCTTGAACTAGCCATGTCGCGGCGTGATTCCAATACGGTTTCGGAAAACATCGGTGGGCCCGAGGGCCGCGCCTTCCGCTGGTTCTTGACAACGGATTCTTCTGCGGCGATGAAACGCTTCCCGGTGGCTTTTTCCGTGTATGGCAATTATGTCGAGAATGGCTTTGATGTTACGGGATTCAAGGGGAGCGATGACGACTGGAGTTCGTACAAGCTAAAGGACGAGTGGGACCTGGACAGTTCCTTGCTTTCCCGCGGGAATTACAGGCACGATGAATTCGCGATGCGCGTCCGTCTGGGGCCGGAATGGTCGGGCAACTTGTCGTGGGGCTACCGCCAGGGCGATGACATGAACTGGAATTCCTCGCGCATAAAGGGAACGCTGGTACACAAGCAGGAAAACCGCGTGGGGGAAATTTCCCTCGTGCATGTGCAGAGCGAGGCGGAGGCGGAGCGCCGGCGTTTCCAGGGCATGTTCTCCGAGAAGTGGATCCGCGGCCTGGTGCAGCCCCTTGTCGGGGCGGATATCCGCTATACCGAACGTGATAGCGCATCGCTTGACGATGCTGAACTTTCGCTACGGGGCAATGTGGGTACCGTGCTTGCCGCAAGTTCCTGGAATGTGCGCGAGGTTGTCGAAGTATGGAAAATAAGCCACGGCGGTGATTCCTACTTTGAGCCCGGAGAAGAAACTTTCGACGACTGGGTCGATTCCCTGAGGCAGATAAGGTGGACGCAGTCGGCGGAAATGCACTTCAAGGATTTTGACCTTTCGCACTTTTTGCAGTACGAGCACCGCGACCTGGAGGCTTCGGGCGAGGAACACGCCTGGGCGGGCGACCTGAACGCAAAATTTGGCAACGAGCGTACCGGAATACAAGGGAATGTTTCGTACAAGCTGGGGCTTACCGAGGAACAGACCTACACGGCGATATACAAGGCGGTGGCGAAGGGCACGGGCGATGTGCGGTACGATAGCCTGACAGGCGCGTTTATCGAGGGCGTGGATAACGGCGACTTCGTGTACGAGGGCATGGGCCGTAACGATTCCATCGGGGCGGTGCTTGCTTCGAACGCGAGTTTTAACGCGAGTCTCGAGTGGTCTCCCGGTCGTGCGTTCGGCATAGATTATGGTATCCTTCGCGATATAAAGCTAGGCGGTACGCTCAGCCTGGTTACCGAGGATACGTCGGGCAAGATAATCTACTTCCCGATGGTATTGCCGTCTACGCTCAGTGATTTTTCTTCGGGTTCCATACAGTGGACGGGCAATGTGGAATGGGCGCACCCTTCGGGAGCGACGCTCGCGTACAAGCCTTCTGCCGCGTTTGACAAGAAGCTTTCGTTTATCGAATACTACGAGTCGGTTTTCCATCACGAAATTGTGGGCGGATTCCGGATAAACGATAACCATTACGTGGGGGCGGAAGCGTTTACGGAAAACGTGGAACTGCAGGCGTTGCAGGACTTGGAATGGAATATCAAGAGTGTCGCCGGCCGTTACCGTTTCAGTTTCTTGGATGGATTCAGTATTGAACCCGGTGGCCGCTACCGTTACGGCTCCGGCGAAGAAATTGCTGGCAATGAATTTGACGCGTATCTCTGGGAGGCGAGCCTGCGGTTCGGCTATACGAGAACTAAGTTGTTCGACGGGTTTGCGCGATTCTCGACGGTGCGGGTAGAAACCGACGATAATATCCCGTACCAGATGATGTCGGGGTACAGCGCAGGTATGACATACCGCCTGGAGGCATCGGCGCAGCTGTCGGTGAACCAGAACATTTCTTTTGGACTGCATTATGTTTTGCGCTTCGGTGATGCGGAAGAGAATATTTTCCAGAAACTTTCAATGGAAGCGAGGGCGATGTTCTGATAATTGATGATTGATGATGGATGATGGAGAATGGATGATGTGTAATGTGGAATGTGAAGTGTGGAATGTGAAGTGCGGGGTGTGAAGTGCGGGGTGTGTCATCCTGAGCCCTTCGACAAGCTCAGGGTAAACTCCGTGCCAACGGCACGAAGTCGATATACGAAACTAGTCAACTTGTTGACTTAGTTGAGTTAGGTTCGAAGGAGCAGGTTCTAGTTGAAAAGTGATTGAAGGAAATTGTAGTTTAGGATATGGTATGAGACAGTTGATGGTATGCATATTGCTCTTGGCGGCCTTCGCATTTGCGAAGGGCGAGGGCGCGTGTACCGTCGACAGCATTGCATGGAAGGGCGAACATACCGCATTTGACGAGACACTGATGAAGGGCGCCCTCGGGCAGCCTTGCGACGCGTGGAAGGCTGCCGCCGCCAAGCTAACGCGCTACTACGAGGACCAGGGATTTATCGCGGCTCGCGTGCGGGGTGAATTGCGCGAAAGGAATGTGCTGGAAATTGAAATCCAGCGGGGCGCGGGTTATGTGTGGGCACCGCCCGAGAATCTCGATTCCAGCGGGACAAAACGCGAGGTGTTCGCGAAACTCTCCGGCATCGAGGCGGGAGAGGCCGTGTCCCTCACGGACCTGGAACGCAGCGAGCGCAGGCTTTCGCGCATCGGGTACTACAACCGCACGGCTCCTACGCGCCTCTTCCGCGACCCCGCAAG
>Ga0247608_10005215_pt1 | contig 14143 bp, 8 predicted proteins | sample 176DNAGHGlowgp2_FD_193490 | JGI IMG/M metagenome (GOLD analysis project Ga0247608, IMG submission 193490) | Sheep rumen microbial communities from Palmerston North, Manawatu-Wanganui, New Zealand - 1766 DNA GHGlow gp2 | ecosystem: Host-associated > Mammals > Digestive system > Stomach > Rumen ...
ATAACTCAAAAATCTTTATAATTTTCAGATAATCAATCTAAAATCTTTTGTCAGCAGACACTATTTTCTACCAACTTTTTTGCTTCATCTAATCATTTGCGTTTTGCTTCAGTATCCAAAGATTCTTTTCATTTTTTATCATCGATCTCCCCCTTATATTCATCATCTTTTACTATCTTTTCCTTATCTTTTTTTCATTTTATTTCTTCTTTTACATCTTTTCATTTTATAGTATCTTCATCTTTTCCTTTTTTTATACTAGATTTATCTCAATCTAAAGTATCTTTTCACTTTTTTTCATCTAAGGATTTTTTTTCAGTTAAATCTTTAGTTCATTTGGTTTCTTTTACATCTGGTTTCTTCGAATCTAAAGCATTTTTTAATTGTTCTTGTAAGTTAGCAATTTGATTATTTAAATTATTGATATTTTCTTTTAATTTTGCTACTTCTCATGCTCATGCAGCACTAGCTGAGACAGTGGTTGCAGTAGCTGCTCCCGTGATAGCGGCAGGTTTAGCAATATTATTTCCACTTATTTCAGATTTAATTTGTTTTTTTTTTCAAAATTGCAATTTAGAAAATCGATTCTTATCTTTATTGATTATATTGGCTGTTTTTAGTTGGTCATAAGAAAAATCTGATATCGGTTTTTTGGAAAATAATCTACCGAAAGTAGATCTCCGAGTATTCTTTACAGTATTTTTTACAGTGTTTCGTCCATTTACTACTCCATTTACTACTGGAGTTACAGCAGTCCTTACCGCTCATTCTATAGCAGTACCTGTCGCTACAACGGGACTTAGAATTACATTTCAGACTCTCTGATACCATTTTCATTTTGTCCAAGAATCCAAGAATACATTTTTTATATCATTTGTAGTACTTTGGATCACATCCAAAGCATCCTTTGGTAATGCTATGAAAGTGTTTGCAGTATCTGACACTGTATTCACTGCTGTTCATGCTAATCTAGGAGCAATCATAGCGGTATTTCATAATCTATTTCAAAAATTCTTTGCTTTTTCTCACATGTTTTTCCAATTAAAGAGAAATAAAAATATATTATTGTTCAATAATATTATAAATATTTTTTAAAATTTGTCAAATTATTGTAGATTTTTTTTAGATGATTTTTTGACATCTAAAATTTTTTGGAATATAATAGTAATGAGTGAATACTTTTAAATATTTATAAAACTACAAATGATCAATGCTGTAAGAGCTCAGACATCTACAAATGATGAAAATCTAATAATAGATGATGTATTGAGTATTGATGGTATAAAAACCGAAAAATTTGATGAAAATACAAATAATGCTGTATTTAATGATATTTTAGAAAAATATTCATCCAATGAATTGCAAAATAATTTTTTACTTATTGCAAACAATAACGAATTAAATGATACAGAAAAACAAACGTTAACTGAAAATTTGAGATTTTTGATTGAAAAAAAATTAAATAAAGAAGAAGAGAATAGTAGAAAAGAAAAAGAACAAGTAGAAGAAATCCAAAATGATAAATTAGAGCAGAAGGAAGCTGATTTGCAACAAGTAGATGAATTAAAAAAATTATTGGCAAAGAAAGATGAAAAAATTGATGCTATGCAAAATGATATCAATTCATTGAGAGAACAATTAAAAGAATTAAGTGATAAAAATCATGATACATTGGAATCTTTGAGAGAGGCAAAGAAATCTCAAGACCAAGAAACCATAAAAAGACAGAGAGAAATGATTCTTAAATTAATTCAAGAAAAAAGGGCACTAAGGGATAAATATGCCTGAGAGTTGCCAAAGTATGAGTGAAACATAAACACTCTGGAAACTAAACGAATTGAATTAAAATTATTTGGAAATAATAGTGTCGATTGACAGAAAGTTATTACTTGACCACAACTGAGGTTTAGACAAAATTTACGCTCTCGTAAGAGAATCAATACTACAGTGAGAAGGCTGAATGAGATATGAAATGATCCTAAGAAATGAGTGAATTTTGTGTTGACTAGGACATTTGGTTACGATCCACTCAGTATATCATGAAAAGTATGAACAGGATTCAAGAATATGAGAAAATTTTTCAAAATCAGGGATGTAAAAGCTTTTGATGAGATGTATAATAAACAAAAAAAATATTTTATAGAAAATTTGGAGTCCAAAATGGCTGCAAATTCTATGAGTGAAAATGATAAAAAAGTGATAGCTGCGATAAAAAATAGATTAGATTACTATCAAGCTGCATACAAGAGGCAGTTTATTGTAGCATAATTTAGATTTTAAACAATAAATAAAAATGAATACATTAAAACAAGCGGTAGAATATGTCTACAATTATATGAAGGATTATGAAGTAGAAAATACAGATCTTTTGAATCAAAATGCTTTGTATGATATGATGGAAGAGATGTTGCTAGAAGCAGTAGAGTGAGTTTTATCTGATGAAGATATGCAGACTTGGATATCTAGCAAAGATGATACTTATTTAGATAAAATATTAAGTGAAAGACTTGGAGAAAACTATCCAGTTCTTTTACAAGAAATGACAAATGATATTTTGAATGAATATGTTTTGTCTGGATGAGAGTAGTAATTTATTTTATTTGTTAATTTAAAGTGATGGCAGACAATAGTAGAGCAAAGTCACATTTGGATCAAGTAGAAACCAAATTAAATCGTATAGATGATATAGATAGTATAAATGCGGTAGTTGCAGCCAGATCTTTGGATCTGTTTAGAAATTTGACATCCAAAAATCTTTTTGTAGATGAAGATGTAAAATCATCATTGGCTACTATTAAAAATCAATTGGATACACAATTGGTTTCAGATGCAAATAGTAGGATTTGATATTTGACTACAGAATTGGCATGATTACCTGCCAATCCATGAAATGCTACCAGAAGAGCAGCGATAGCTAGAGAAATTTCCAATCTCCATAGGATAGTAGATACTACATGAAATAGGATGCCATGAATAACAAATAGATATGATGAATATTTTAGATTACTTACATTTGCAAATTATTTCAATCTTTCTTGAAATCTTACAGATTTAAATATCAATACATCTACTACTCCAGTTTCATGAACTACAGTTGTAAATTTATCTAATTTTGTAAATACTTGAGCACCTACTCCAAATTACGAACTTTGTGATGAACAATGAAATAAACTGCCACAAACATGATGAAATTACAAAATCAATATATGATGACAAGAGTATACATTATGATGAATTCAATTTGTATGATGAAATTTGGATTGTAGTGCTATGACCATAAGTCCAGCCCTTTTGGATTCTCCACTGGAAGTTGCACTTTCTATCAATGCAGTGTACAAAGATACACCAACAGGTACAAATGTCCAATGAGTAAATGTCGTCTGCAACAAAAAATTTAAACTAAAATTAAACGATGGAAATATCCCATTGAATGACATCGCCCGTGGTATACAATTTGATAATTACAACAACACACTGCCTGTATGACACAAAATATGAGATACAGTAGAGACAAATTTTGCTACAAATAGGTATAAAATTGAAAGAAAAGTATTAGAAAAAATTTTGAAAAAAAATGGATGAACAAAATTTGATACATTAAATCCAAAGCAAAAAGAGGATTTTTATCAAAGGATCAGAGATCAAGTTTTGTGATGATGAGTGCCATATTTTGACAATATCTACAATGTGGAAAATATAAATATTCCAGCTGATAGATATGAAGCCTACAAAAAACGATTTATAGCAGACTGAAAAGATCGAAACAAATGAGACAATATCAAAAAAAATGCAAATTATATCGCTTTAATCCACAATACTGTGACAGACAAAATTGATAATTTCTTTTGATCTAAACTTGAAAATTTTATGTGAAAATTACCAGAAGAGACTCGCTTAAAATCCGAATTAACGAGATTTTTGGACGAAATAGAAAAAAACAAATTAGACGATGATCTCAATACTCGTGTAAATACAGATGTTTCAAGGAAAAATCACAAAATGGACAAATGACCACGGTCCTTGTTACACAATAGAGATACAAATTATATGAGATTTTTTTCAAACTCTTCAACAAGTGTTAGATGACAAAAAGTAGATATAAAAACAAATACAGACCCAAATTCAATCGACAATCCAGAGCCAGTGAAATACGATATGGATGTAAATATTACCTGAAAAAATAATATTTCAGTAGAAATTAAAATCGAATGAACAAACGAAGTTATAAAACATAAATCTGGTGAACCATCAGCTTTGATCCGCAAAATTATGAGAGATCAGAGAATTAGATATTGAAAAGCTAGAGCACATATGTGATTTAATGTTTATAAAGCTATGGTGCAATTAGCAAAGGAAAAAGATATTAGTCTACAGTATCGTGATGGCTCTGATCATACTAGATTTATTGATATAGAGAATTGAAATATAGTCGTGAGACAAGTAGATAATTTGACAACGTTGGCAAAAGAAAATTGAGATATAATATTTGATCAAGAGAAATTTATAAATATGAATGAGTTTGATAGAATTATTGATAATTGAGCACTTAGACAATGATTGGATAATTTGTGAATACATTTTAATCTAGCTATGAATCAGTTGCATAGACAGTATCGTGCATGAGTAGAGAGAAGATTTTTGTGAATTATAAGTTCTCCAAGTAAAATGGATTTGCCAACTTCTGTACGATCTTCACCTATAAAGAAATTATTGAATATGAAGAACATTACAAATTTTGATTTTAATACAACAATTAATGCAGGTTGAAAATCTGTAAAGGTAGATTTTGTAAAAAATAAGTTTACCATAAATATGGAATGATTAGAAAAACCTATAACTTCTAAAGATTTATGAAAGCTTTTGAATCATAGAGAAAAAAGAGTAAGGGTGTTTGATGGTATAGAGAGGGATATTGTTGCTTGAATTTATGCAGAATTAATTTGAAAATTGAGGCAAAATGCAAATATTGCACGTACAGATTTTGGAGTAAGAGATGATATTACATGAAATATGTATGTACTTGATCAAGATTGAGAATTTGGTTGGATAGCAAAAGAAGATTTGGAAAATCCGAGTTTTGATACACCTATGACATGATTGTTTGCAAGGACCAGAGCTAATAAAGATTTTGGTACATTAAATAGTTCTAGATTGTCTTGAATTACGGTACATAAAATGTCTGAATCTGAGCAAAGAGAACTGATGAAAAATCCTTTTTTAATGCAAAGATTTGTAAAAGCAATGAATAGTAGGATGTGATTACGAGAAACAGTTAAAGCAGCTTTTTTTGAGTAAAAAATAATCATACTAAAAATGAAAATATAGGGATCTTTTATCTCTATATTTTTATAATGAAGTCAAAAAATGTCAACTTATATGATATGAAAATTAGCACAATTTTTGCAATTTTATTTATTTGAGATTATAAATATACGTGTGAAAACTTTTATATGCATTTATATACTAATTAAAACAAAATGGCAAAGTCATGAGTATCTAATTCATCAAATTATTCTTATAATATCCTATCAAATAGGGAAAATTTAGATGAGAAAAAGAAAAAAATAATTGATGGTATCAAAGTAGATTTGTTTGAGACGATGAAGATGGATAAAATTATGGTTGATAGAAATGATTTAGCTCATTCAATAGATGAAAATAGGAAAAATAGTTGAGTATGAAGACCAAGATGAAAAATTCGACTTAATGATTCTTTTAAAGGAAAAGAAATAGATGAAAAGAAATATGCAGATATTTTATGAAAGTATGACAATATTATTAAGGATAAAGAAGATAAAAATTTAGCTGATGATGATCCAAAATTTAATGAAGAATTGAGAAAATTAGATACACAATTGGCAGAAAGAATTATTCTTGATCAATGAGGTGCTGTTGAATTTAAATCTATAGATAAATATGGGGATTGAAAAACCGCTGAAGAGGAGTCTAAAACTGCATATAAAAATTTAAATACTTTAGTAACTTACCAATGAAAAATAGATTTAGTATCTAGAAAAGAGAAACAATGAGATAAAGATATTGATTATTTTGTTATTAAGTGGAATCCAAGTCAGATAAAAAAAATACAATTAGCATTAAAAGCAATTGATGATGTATCGAAAATGAGAGATCAAGATATAGAAAGTTTAAAAATAGAAAATAATGATAATGTAACGGAATTAACAAAAAAGCTTGAAGAGTCAGAAAAAAAGAGAAAAATAGAAAATGAAAATAATAAGAAAACAATAGAAGAATTAAAAAAGAAATTGGAAGATGTACAGAAATCTAAGGATAAAATGGGGTACAAAGAGAGACAGATACAATTACTTGAGCAAAAAAATGCTGAATTGAAGGTACAATTACAGCAAATGTTATCGAATAAGTGATGAGTGGTAATAGTAGAGTGACAAGAATTAAAAGTAACTGAAGAACTTATAGATGCAACAAAAAGACAAATAAATATAAATGATAAAAAAATTAAAGAATTAAGGTGAGTGGAGGGTGACGAGAGAAATGAAGAAAATGATATTATTATACAAAATATGCCTTGGTTAAAGTCTGATAATGAGCAGGATGAGAAACAGGATCATATATCAACAGATGATACAGATGATAGTGAAGAAGAACCAAAATGATCAACAGATGATACAGATGATAAGGGAGAAGAACCAAAATGATCAACAGATGATACAGATGATAAGGGAGAAGAACCAAAATGATCAACAGATGATACAGATGATAGTGAAGAAGAACCAAAATGATCAATAGATGATGGTGAAGATGGCTGAGAGTGATCACAAGATGATGGAGATGGTAAATTTGAACAAAGAGAACGGGTAGCTACGATATCAAATGTTAATCAAGTAAATCGTGCTATATGTCAACGTGAAGCTGATGAGGAATTAAGAGATAGATATAAAAATTTAAAATGGCGAAATATTTTTGATAGGGCAAATTTATTTATTAGGAGAAAGTATATAAAAGATAGATTAGTTAATGAAAAAATGTGATGAAGAAAATGATTTGATTGGAGTGAATCTGGTCAATCAGCAGCAGATCGTCATCAAATAGAACAACAGAATGATTTTGCTGATAGGATGAAAGTAGTAATACAGGATATTGATTCAAAAAATTATCCAGAGACTAGGAGGAGACTAGATGAATTATTGGGTAGATTGACATGAAAGCCAACTACAGTACCACCACGACAGAGATGAATTTCTGATACTCAATTTCAAACAGAATTTCAAAATATTATGAATCAGTCTGGAAAAATTTTTGATAAAACTAGACCATGAACAGCGACAAGTACAAATTGGAGGCCTATTAGTGAGATAATTAGGTCAAATGATATGGATCAATTGAGTACAAATATTTTGATGCAAGCAAATAAATTTAGAGAACAGCAATTTATGACGTGGAGTATTGCTGATCATATTGCAAAAAATCCTACAGAAAACAGAAATAATTTTGATGTATGGTGTAGATGAGTTGTATCTAAATATATTAACACATACAATGATGTGCCAGATTTCTTACATCAAATGAATATAAGTTTGGATGATAAGGAAGCAACAAAAGAAATAAGGAGATTACAAGCACATGATGGAGCTTTGACTATGATACAAGCACAATCATTAAAACTTAGAATTCAAATGTTGGATGATGGATGAGAAGCTTATAATGTGAAGAAGACAGGATGACTTTTGACAAAGATAGGAAGATTTTTGGATGATCCAACATGATGAGAAAATACAAAGTTTGGTAAATGGATGAATAAACACCCAAATTTAAAAGAAGCATTTGGTCGAGTTTGGTGAGCTACAAAAATTGGAGTTATGGTTACACCATGACTTTTGTTGGCACCATATTGAGCATTAGCTGTTGCTGGTGGCGTTTGATGAATGTCGTTTTTGACAACATTATTTAAAAAGAAATCTCATTATGAAAAAGAACATAGATCTTATCAGAGGATGCAGGCAACTAATTTGGAAGACTACCGTCAAAAACGTGAGCAGTTAGCAAATGAAGTAGCATGAATGAAATGGTATGAATGACGCTTCTGGTGAGAAAAAGCAAAAATAAGAGAACAATATAGAGATTATGTAAAGACAACTCAAGATCAATTATCTTTAAGTAATGATTTGGTATCAAAAATTGAAAGTAGATTACAAGATAGATCTCCATTGACAGATATAGAGAGGACTAACCTTGCTGCAGATGTGGCTGAATGATTAGCTAGACTTGATTATCATAAAAATACAGGACAGAATTTTTTGTGATCAAATCAACCTGGTGTTGCAGAAAAAGAATATAGAGCATTGCAAAATGCAGTAATGTGATGAGCAAGGAGGCTTAGATTGGTAGATGCACAATGAAATCCAGATATGAATATAATCAGGACTAGGAGTCCATATGATGCTTATTATAATGCTACTACTACATTGATTGAAGAATGAACATGAGATGAATATAATACACAATGATATTTGAAAGCTAGGAAAAGATTTAAACGTAGAAGTAATACAAAAGCATGGACATGAGCATTCAAAGCTTGAGCAATATCATTTGGATTATCTTATTTAGCATCTAGTTTAGCAAGTTACGACAATCCGACATATACAAACAAATCTTCTTGACAATATTGATGAGAGTATCATCCATGAGATGTAGATGAAAGTTTACTTATTCCTTGAAGTTCGCCTACTTGAAGTGTAAATCCAGAAATGTGTGCACATATAAATGCGAATACACATGAAATTGTATGAGGGAAATTGTATTCTTCAGTAGATGCTATACCTTGTAGTTCTACATATTGACATGCAGAGTTACTTGCTGCACAGAGTAGACTTTCGAGTACATTATCATCTGTTGCTAGCCCAACAAGCTCTTTGCCGACTTTGTGATCAAATGCAGATTTAGTTTCAGCTGTAAATGATTATATAGCTAAAGCACATACTAGTATTTGGTCAATACCATGACTAGATGCATGAAATCAAGAATTAAATCTTGCTAGAGCTATAGAAACAATGAGGACATCTATATTGGAACCACTTAGAGTAAGTTGAAATACTTCTGTAGTTGTAAATCCTACAGGAACATTTACTTGGTTGGATGCTTGAGCTCAGGCATCATGAACTTGAACAGTATCACAAACATTTAGAAATATGGGAATTGCATCATTAGATTATGTTGAGCAGACATGAATGGAACATATTACTAGAGCAATTCCAATTCCAGTATGATTGAATACTTTCTGAGCACCAAAATCTGATCCACATAAGCAATGACAAAATAAAGGTAAAACTCAAAAATCAGGTAAAGGTCAATAATACTTTTATTTAGGTTTTATAATAAAATGAAATTGAATCATACAGAGGCGTTAAATAAAATAGATAAGATATCAAAAAAAAATAGTCCGTTAGTGGTGATAAAAAAAGAGCTAATGGATGTGTTGAGTGCAACAGATGAAAAGTCTTATAAACAACTGTTAGATTGAGTTGTATCTTCATATGATAAGGCAACGTGATATGTACAAAAAAGAAATTTACAATTTGTTTCACCTCTTGTTAACGAATATATTAATTGAGATATAGGTAAAAAGCATAAACAAAAAGAAGATAATAAAGATAATGAAGATAATAATTTTGGTGCCGTAAGTTTAGTTAGAGAAAAAGATAAAGAATGAAAATATAAAGTGTATAAGTATACCGTAAAAAAATGAGGGAAACCAAAAAATATAATAAATAAATATATTAGGCAAATCTGATGATCTATAGATGGGGTAATAATAACAGATGAAAAATGAAAAGAATATCCAGATAATAAAATGTTTTCATCGTGAGATACAGTATATATCAAGGTACCAATATCATTAATTGAAACAATGGATGAAGATACTAAAGAAAAGATAAAGATTCAGGAAGAGTATATAGAAAATCAGGATGTCTCATATAAAAATCTGTTAGAGAAGTTTAATAAACAACATCCAATGTGAAAAGATGTTGAAATGTCATTTGGAATTCCGGTTTATAGGTATGAAGATATAGAAAAGACATTAGCTTCTATTACCACAAATCAAAAGATGGACCCTAAACGTTATGAAGTAGTTTTATTGTTGAATAGGCCAAGTACTGAGGTTGATTTTGATAATGAAACCAAAGAAAAAATTTTAAAGTTTAAATTAAACAATCCTGGGTATAATATCCATATCTTTGAACATACATTTGATTTTAAAAAAGATAAGAATGGTAAGTATATAGTGAATTATTGAAAATTATATAAGACACTTTGAGATACTATTGTTTATAGAAATATTCAAAGGAATAAGATAAAGTGAATGGATATGAAAAAAATTAGAAATTTGATAGTAAAAACATGAGCAGCAGATTCTACAGACAAGAATCCTAAATATATAGAAAATCAATTGGAAAAATATGGTAATGATTATTCAGGTAAGGAATTAGTTAATCTGAGATGAGAGAGTAGATTGCCAGCAAAGATTTGTAAAGCGTATCCATTGGTAGAAATATTAGAATTTTTCCAAAGGAGATTTGATGCAGAGTATGCTGGGTGACCATTAAATAGAAATGTATGAATATGATCGTATAAATCATGGATGTATTGTGATGCTAAATGATTTAGATGAACGTGACAGGAACAATGAGAGGATGTCGCTTTGGTGAAAGATATAAAGAAATCTATTAAAAAGAGAAATTCAGAAGTTACTATGTATTATGATAAGGATTTTGTTTGAGCTGTCGATGAATCTTGTGATAGATGAATACGAGCTATGGTAGAAAAAAATAGGCCGTATTGTGATAGATATATTGATCAGGAATGAAATACTGCATCTAAGGAAAAAGATTGGAATAAGTATGCTATAGATCATAAATGAAGTGAAAAATTTAGGGTGTTGGAGCTAACAAAACAAAATCTGGAAAAAAATTTATCAGGTTTTTATAGACAAAGAATTAATAATATTTTTGAATGAAAGACACATTCTACAAAGTATCATGGTGAAAGAGATTCTAAATTAAATCATGTACCATGAACATGATACTTAGATAATGAATGAAAGAGTGCGACTAAACAAGAAAGAGCGGAGTGGATAGCAAATAATGTAGTGAATCCGATAATGGAAAATGTACTTTCTCAAAATGATTTTATGTGATTGAGTAAGTGAGATTATGAGTTTTGAGAGATTACGTTAGAAAAGTATTATAATAGAAAAGAAAAAAAATATAAAGATAGAGTAAAGTCTGTCCAAATAAAATTTAATGAATCTGCAATAACGAAAATAATGGAAGTACAAAAGAAAAAGATAGCAAGTTGATATTATGATTATCGAAAATAATAATTTTATCCTAATAAATATAAAAAGATGGAAAACAAAGATTTTTTGGAACAATTGATATTAAAAGTAGATCCAGATATTGATGATGCTGGACTTGAGATGATGGTGTCTGATGCTGAGCCTATTTTACAAGAGTGGGTGTTTACAAATATTATTTCAAAATTAAATCCTGATCAGAGAAAAAAAATTGTGGAAATAACATGAAATGATAATTATGTGACATGAAAAGCATATGAATATTTATCTTCAGTGATTGAGAATTATGAAGGATTTATATGAAAAGTATATGATGATTTTGAAAAAATGTATTTGAAAAATTTTAAAGAATTCTCAAAAAAATAATGGAAAGAATTGATTCGTATAGTTCATGGAATGAAATTAGCAATAGTAGTAAATTGTCTGAAATTTACTATGTTTTAGAGGTGACGGAGTGGGATAGCAAGATTGTAAAAGTTACAAAGAAAAATCTTCAATCTTTGTTATATGCTAAAAAATATAAGGAGTTTCAGGAAAAAATTTGAATGAATATAAAAGATTGTGATTGAAAATTAGGTGAGAAGACATTTGATCAATTGACGTCTTATATTTTGTGAGTATATGATAAAAAATTATGAGTAATGGAAGAGATAGAAAGTACTTTATATCGTTTATTTAAATTTTGAAGAAAAGATAAAAACAAAGATATGGATGATAAGCTAGTATTAGAGCAATCTAATGATAATTGTGTACAAAAAAATAATTTTTTTGGTAGAGATATTTCTTTTATTCAGTCTTATCCACGTATGCAAAATAAAGAGACCGAAAGTTACCGTTGTTCAATGACGGCTCGTATAAATTGATTAAATTTTTGATTAAATTTGCCAAAATGAAATGCTTATGTAGCGTGAACTATACCGGGATCATGATCAATTCAGACTTTACCTAGAGATAAGGTGAATGAAAGACCAAAAAAAACATGGGCAAAAATAACGATGAATGATTGGAAGACAGTGGATGATTATGCTAATTTTGCTGATTTTTTTGCAGATTCTAAGACGGATTATTGACATAGAGCTATAGCATTTAAAGATGATTTAGGTCAACGATATGTATTAGATCCATACATAAAAGTTGAATGAAAATTGTCACAAAAGCCAATAAAGTTGGAAAGTTATTTAAATAATAAAAAAATATTGAAAGTTAATTTTTATCATTCTGAGTGATATTGTAGATAACTGTATATATGCATAAAATCTATAGTCCAAAATAAAAAACCGCAACGAAGATTCTCATTGCGGTTTCTTTTTGCTAGACTGTGGGTTAGATTGACACCGCCCCTTTGATGCCTTTTTCGTGCTCATACCCGATGAGCTCGATATCATTCCACGTGAAATCCAAGATGTTTTTCACATCAGGATTGAGACGGATGGAAGGTAGCTGGTGCGGTGCTCTGGAAATTTGCTCATTCACCTGATCGATATGATTCAGGTATACATGTGCATCGCCAAAGAAATGGTTGAAGCGACCCGGCTTTCTACCAGTTACATGTGCCATCATACAGAGCAGAAGTGAGTCTTGTGCTGTGTTGTACGGGACACCCAGGAATGTATCACAACTACGTTGATACATATTCAAGTGGAGCATTCCTGGTTCATTCGCAAAGAATTGGTAGAAGGTCGGGCATGGTGGCAGAAGAGTTTTTTTCTTGTCTCTCGCACTCCACAGGTCGATAATAATTCGGCGATCTTCCGGATTGTGCTTGATCAATTCAATAGCATTCATGAGTTGGTCTTCTCCCTTGATGATTACATGAGGGACTTCTTTCATACCTGTGACGAAAGCTTCGCGCAGGTCTTCACTCAGGTCATCAAAGTAGACCTCTTCATGTCTTCTGAATTGGTGTCCGTAAGTACGACCAAGTTCACCCCATTTCTTACAGAAAACATCGTTTTCCAGGATGATGATTTCAAAAGCCTTTTTGGCTTTTTTCCAATCATCACTGTACTCAGATTTTTTGGCATCTTTCCATTTGTTTTGGATGAGCTTGGTCTGGCCTGTGGCTTTGAGCCAATTCTCAAACGGCCATTCAGTCCAGATATGGTTGTTTTGTTCGACCAACCTGCGGATGTTTGTGTCACCATTGAGCTTCCACATCAGTTCCTGAAAAACTGATTCCAGACTCACGAATTTCGTGGTCAGTAACGGGAAGTTGTGGATGACACCATCCCCATCTTGGTGCATTTCGCAAGTGTAATGGTATCCAGGGAGTGTCATAGTACCAGTTCCGGTACGATCTCCGGTTTTTACACCATTGTCTAAGATGGCTTGAAGTAAGCCCAAATACTGTTGCATAACATTAAAATTTGGTTTGACTTTTATTTTTTTTGTGTCCTATGTATATAAAAAAAATAAAAAAAGTCAATCATTTTTATAAAAAGATATTTTTTGTTAAAAAAAATTGAAAAAAATATTCTAATATATATAGTATACACAGTTTTAAAAAATAACCGTTAATTTATGGAAAATGTAGTGATTATCTGATCCGGTCCTGCATGAAGGACAGCTGCTATTTATACAGCTAGAGCTTTACTCAATCCTCTCATGTTTGAGTGATTTATGGCTGGTTGATTACCTGCATGAGGTCAATTGACTACGACCACAGATATAGAAAACTATCCATGATTTCCTGATGGAATCGGAGGATTTGAATTAGTAAATCGTATGAGACAGCAGGCTCTCAAATTTTGAGCAAGGATAGAGACCAAGACAGTAGACAAAGTAGATTTGTCTTCTACTCCATTCAAGGTT
>Ga0247608_10005216_pt1 | contig 14141 bp, 14 predicted proteins | sample 176DNAGHGlowgp2_FD_193490 | JGI IMG/M metagenome (GOLD analysis project Ga0247608, IMG submission 193490) | Sheep rumen microbial communities from Palmerston North, Manawatu-Wanganui, New Zealand - 1766 DNA GHGlow gp2 | ecosystem: Host-associated > Mammals > Digestive system > Stomach > Rumen ...
CCCTCCATATAGAGCCAGGCTCCACGGTCAGTGCCATGCTTGACGAGCACGGTCTTTCCGCATCCCACGCCACGCAGCACCACGCCCGACGTGCCGATGCGCAAGGCACGGTCGAGCCGGTAGCGTCCCTCGCCCAGGAGCACGGCGCCACGCCGTCCCTCAGCGTCGGCCTTCATCAGGCTTACGCGGTCGATGGCCTGCTGGATGAGCGCTGAGCAGTCGCCCTCCTGCCATGCCACGACGACGGCCACGCCGACGTCGGGCAGTGCCTGTTCCGATGCCCGGTAGCCACAGGTAGAGTAGTCCATGGGCACATAGAGCTCTCTCTTGGCCTTTGGCGCCGCTGTGAGGGCGGTGCCAAAGGCGAGGGCAAGGAGGCCGCAGAGCAGCCTGCAAGTGTTGGTGGTCAGACGGTTCATTGCTTTCAGTGTTAGTTGGGTGCAAAAGTACGAATATTTTTCGTAAGAATCAAGCACGGGTACACTTTTTTTACAGCTGGGCATACTCTTCGTGCGCATCGAAGCAGGGGCAAGCCTTAGCCGCGAAGTCGCGGTGACCGTAGACCTGCGCATCGGGGAACTGCCGGCGCAGACGGCCGATGAGCTGTCGCAGCGCCTTCCGCTGCGCGTCGGTGCGCGTGTCCTTGGGCCGCATCTGACTGTCGAGCCCTCCTACATAGCACACCCCGATGGAATGGGCGTTGTGGTCAGTGCAGTGGGCACCGCAGCGCCACAGTGGGCGGCCCTCACAGACGGTACCGTCGAGCAGCACCAGATAGTGATAGCCAATCATGAAGAATCCTCTTTCCCGATGCCAGCGGTCCACGTCAGCCACCGTGTGGTGACGTCCCTCAGGCGTTGCCGTGCAGTGCACGATGATTTCTGTTATCTTTCTCATATACATTATTTATTAGGGGTGAGAGGTGAGAGGTGTGAGGGCACATTCGCCACCCTTGACCAGGAAGTAGCGGGCCGAGAGGCCCTCCACCTTCGAGCAGAGATGGCTGATGAGGCGCTGCGTGTCCTCCGGTCCGAGCCAGCTGTAAACCATCAGCTGCCACCGCTGGTGCTCATAGCCCCTGTGACGCAAGTCATCGAAGGCGGCAGGCAGCACCACCAGCTGCAGCGCGCTGTCGGCCGTCACCTCGTGCGTGACGGGCTTGAGCATGGCTAAGCGCGTGCTGCGCATACATCCCGACTCAGTGTGGACAGGCTCAACCAGCATGTTGGAGCTGACGCGGAGCCAGTTCATGCAGATGTTGGCAAGGGTAATCTTCTGTTGACAAGCCTCAATGAAGGCATTGGTCTGTTCATGTTGTGTCTGTTTCATTGTCATCATGTTTTTTACTGTTGGCTACCAGCAGTTAGGGGGCGCCTTCCCGCTGCCGGTTTTGCCTTTCGGTGTGCAAAGGTACGGCGGAAAAACGGAGCACGGCAGCAAAAGTGACCCAGTGTGCCCATTTGCGGCGAAAGCGGTGCGGAAACGGGTGAAAAGCGGTGCGAGAACGGGAAAAATACCGATTTTTGAGTAAAAAAAGCAGAAAAATGTTTGCAGAAAGCGAAAAAAGCAGTACCTTTGCAGCGCTTTTCGGAAAAACCGAGTCATTCGACGCCGTGAAACAGCTGCGATTAAAGGCTGTGAGCGGCGGAAGGATGTATGAGCAAACAGTTTTATTTAATCATTCACAACCATGTATTTAGATCAAGCTAAAAAGCAGGAGATTTTCTCGCAGTACGGCCAGTCGGCCACCGACACAGGTTCAGCTGAGAGCCAGATTGCTCTCTTCACCTATCGCATCAAGCACCTCACCGAGCACCTGAAGGAGAACCACAAGGACTTCGGAACGGCCCGCTCGCTGACCAAGCTCGTCGGTCGCCGCCGCAAGATGTTGAAGTATCTCTATGAGAACGACATCACCCGCTATCGTGCCATCATCAAGGCCCTCGGACTGCGCAAGTAACAACCTGCCAATCAGAGCAACGCCTCTCAGCACCGCTGGGAGGCGTTTTTTATGGAAAAAAAGCGGCACTTTATGAGAATAAAGCGGCACTTTATGAGCATAACTCCATGCCTGGCGAAATTATCTCCATGCCTGGCTGAATTATCTCCATGCCTGGCTGTCATAACTCAATGCCTGGCTGTCGTCAATCGCGACTTTTCTCGCGCGCGCGTGCATAAGCGAAACAATGCCAGGTGCTACTGATGCTACTGGTGCAACCTCAGGTGCAAGTAGGTGCAAGTAGATGTGGTTTTGTAATGCGTTGATTTGCAAGTGGTTGCGAATCAGTTGCAAGTAGGTGCAAGCATCAGTAGCACCAGTAGCACCAGTAGCACCAGTAGCACCAGTAGCGCCAGTAGTGGCATCTGGAGGTCCAGGTGCAAGCTGGTGCAGCACCTGAACACTTTTCGCTTATATACGCGCGCGCGTAGGTCCACACCTCCTAAAAGGAGCGGGCTCCAATCCTTCAAGAGCCTCAATCAAAGTTTTTTTCGTTAATCATTTGGTCGTTTCAGAAAAGAGTTGTATATTTGCAGACGCAAACAGAAAGTTTCTGAAACTAAATAAAAACGCCCCATGAGCATCATTGCCAACATACAAGAAAACGCTCTACTACAACGGCAAATCCTCAACAAAGAAGAAAAGCTGTTGATAGAGAAGCAAGAAGCATTTCCGATGCTGGCCTCAGGCTATTGAGACGAAAAGAATACCTTACCGTAGAGGAGTCTCAAATGCTTCCCTTAAGGATGCTTGATGAAGAGAAGTGATGATAGTTACAAAAACGGAGCAACAATATGAATACGACAACAAGTAAAAATGAAGAGAGGAGAATGAGTATCCTCGAAATCGCAAGAATCATGGGTCCCGTAGTGGAACTGGCTCCGGGATTCTCCTTTGACTCAGATTCGAAAGTTAAACTCTTCGAATAGTCTACATGGGCAGATTTATTATTGATACTAATATTCTCATTTATATCATTACAGAAGACTTTGACAGTCTAAGTAATGATGTAAAGACTATTCTTGATGATTATGAAAGTGAGATTCTCATCAGTATGGAAACTGTTAGAGAACTTATAGTTGCATTTAGAAGAAAGAAACTGTTATCCAAGACATTTAAGTCTTCTTTAGAGATGATAGATTCATTGCAAAGAGACTATGGTGTCCGTATCGTTCAGACAGACATGGAAGTAATGAGGACATTGGCTAAAATGACTATAAACGAAGCAGAGGGACATAACGACCCCTCTGACCATATCATCATTGCACAAGCCATCACCATGAAACTGCCGCTAATATCAAGCGACCGTAAATTCACATTTTACAGAAATCAAGGCTTGGACCTAATTTTTAACGAAAAATAAAGACACGAAACATATAACCTCTTTAATTTACTAACTAACATTTACACTTATGAGAAAACTAAAACTACTACTCGCGGCATGCGCACTATTGCTGGGCGCAGGCCAAACATGGGCACAGACGGATGTCACAAGCACCTATCTGACCAATGCCGGATTTGAAGGGGAGTATTCCGTTTATTCAAATCCTCAATCTGGCCGTGCCATCTACCAACCAACTGGATGGGGAGTTTCCTACTCAAACGGAGAAGCCAATGACATGACATCGCTAAATAGTGAATGTCTTCAATGGTCTAACTTCTCGAATAGGCCACAACCTGTAAATGGCGGGAACAACACTTACTGGATTCGTTTCCGCTGGGGTAACTCTGAGAGCCTGACACTTTCTCAAACCGTGACTTTGCCTGCTGGTACATACGTATTTAGCGCAGATGCTTTTTTTAATGGTGCAGATGGTGGAACAGCCAAGATTAGTGCTAACAGCAATAGTACGACTATAAGCGGAACAAGCTCTTGGAAGAACTATCCAGTGCTTTTCACCCTTTCCGATGAGACCTCTGTAACGCTATCGTTTAATCTAACCCAGACCAAACAGGTAGAGAACATAGCAGGTTTTGACAATTTCAAGCTTTTTTCTTTAGCAAATGAAGATGAGGCTTATGATGAGTATCTCATTGAGCAAAATAATCTATCAGAAGCTACGTATGCCAATCCCGTTGCGACCAACTTCGTTATTAACGGTACTTTCGATGGCAGCAACATCAGCATGTGGTCTTGCAATACTGCATTCAAAAACAAAGACAGGAAGACTACAAATGACAACAACGCTGGTACCATGAATGACAGCAAACCTTGGTGGGAGAACTGGAACGGCTCTGCACTGGTGAATAAGATGTATCAAGTTATTGAGAACGTTCCTAATGGAACATATCGTCTTGATATTACTGCATTTGTCAACAATTTTAATGCTGAAAGTCAATATGTCTTTGCTAACAATGACCACACGGCTCTGACAGAAGACGCTAAAACTGGTGCTGCCTACGAGGTCTACACTGTCGTTACTAACAATAGGATTGAAGTCGGCCTTGAGCAGACCACTGCCACGGCCAACTGGATGGGTATCGACAACGTGAGCCTTCGCTATTATGGCCCTGGTAATGTCATCAACGATGCCAAGAATGCAGCTCACAAGTTGGCATGGTTAGAGGCCAAGGCTGCTGCCGAGGCAGCTTTAAACAATACCGCTTATGCTAACGTCATCGGTTCGGAAAAAACAGCTCTTCAAACTGAGGTTGGAAAAACCGAACCTACAACTGCTGACGGCTACGATGCTGCCGCCGCGGCTCTGACTTCTGCCACCGCCGCTTTCATTGCTGCTGCTCCCGCTTACGATGCTTTGAAAGCTGAGATTGCCTACGCCAAGACCATCGGTGTTGATACTGAAACGGCTGAGGCTGCCCAGAACACAGAGGCTACAGCTGCAACCATCACTGCTGCCACGCAGGACTTGAAGGTTTTGGAGTACACCACCATTACCAATGGCTACAAGAACGATGTGTCCGGCCTGCTCGGTACATGGAACGCAGGTAGTTACGAATATCCGAAGAGCGGCGAAGGCTACAGAAGCACTAGTGAGAGCTATTTTGACAAGTGGAATGGCTCTGCTATGGACCTCACTTCTTCCAATGCTGCCACCCTTCCCGCAGGTAAATACACAGTCATGGTAGCTGGCCGTGGTGTCTCAACGACCACTATGAGCCTGAGCGTCAAGGTGGGCGAGGCTGAGGCCGTCAGCACGCCGTTCCTCTTGATTGGCAATACTGGTAAGGGCATCGACACCAACGGTGCCACCAACTTCAGCGACGAAGGCACCTACAGCAACAACAACAACGGCCGTGGCTGGCAGTACCGCTACATCACCTTCGAGACCGATGGAACTGCTGAAGTCACCATCGCCATCAACGGTCACCTGAACGCCAGCACATGGCAGGGATTCTACGCTCCCGTCCTCCTCTGCGACGACGACACCTACGCACCCATTGCCGTTGATGCCGCCAAGGCTGAGTTGCAAGCTGCCATTGATGCCGCTCCCGCTGTGCCCGAGGAAAACGTTGGCACTGCCGCCTTCCAGATTCCCAGCGCTGGCGTGGCGACCTATTCTGAAGCCATTAAGGCTGCTCAGGCTGCACACGATGCCGCTAACGCTACCGTTGAGTCCATCGAACAGGCCAAGACCGACCTCGCTGCCGCCATTCAGGCTTTCAATGCACTGGAGATCAACGCTCCCGCCGACGGTCAGCTGTTCACTGTCAGCCTGGCAAGCGGCGAGTGGGCTGCGAATAACGTTAACTTCTCTAATGAGGCCATGACCTACATCGCTAACGGACGTACTGATGCAGGTAACTACAACATCCAGTACAAGCTTGCTGCCAACAAGAACCTGGCACAGGCATTCACCTTCACCAAGGTTGAGGGCAACAAGTACAAGATGTCACAGATTGATGCTGACGGCGTGGCCCGTTATATCTCAACTGGTGTGCCTTATAAAGGCAACACAGCTCAGATTCGCACAACGACCGAGGCAGACAAGGCACTTGTCGTTGAGGTTATCCCAACAAACGAAGAGGCCATCTGGAATCTGCGTAACACCGAAGCTAACAACTATATCGGTGCCCAGGATGCCGGTGTCTACACCGTGAACTCACACATTAAGTTTGCTATTGCTGAGACTCAGAAGCCAACTATCACCGTTGGTGCTGCTGACGATGGCGGCTATGCCACGACGATGGTTCCCTTCGCTGTTGCCACGCTTCCCAATGGCCTGAAGGCTTACAGATGCGCTGAGGTTGCAGAGAACGTGCTGACGCTCGAAGAGGTTAACGCACTCGAGGCCAACAAGCCTTACATCGTCGAGGGCACTGCCGCCAAGGTGACTGGCGATGCTCAGGGCACTGAACTGACCTACAAGGAGGGCCTGCTGACCGGTGTCTATGCTGAAACTCCCGCTACTAAAGGTTCGTATGTACTCCAGAAGCTGAACGATGTCATTGGCTTCTATCAGGTCGCTGAAGGTAAGCAGCCCACCATCGGTGCCAACCACGCCTACCTGACCGTTGCCAGTCAGTCTGCCGGCGTCCGTGCCTTCTTCTTCCCCGGCACCACGACTGGCATCAGCGCCCTGCAGATGCTGCTCGACGGCAACAGCGAGATTTACGACATGAACGGCGTGCGCACACAGCAGCTGAAGAAGGGCATGAACATCATCCGCATGCAGGATGGTACGACCCGCAAAATCATGGTTAAATAACAAACAAAAACACTGAACAACTATGAAAAAGCAATATGTAAGTCCCGAGACGCTGGTCAGCCAGTTGGGCCTCCAGACAATCGTATGCGGTTCGCCGCTTCAGACCCATGACGAAGATGCTGATCCCACTAAGCCGGTGCGTGGCCGTCGCCGCCGCAACCAGTGGGACGACGAAGAGGAAGAGGACGAGGAGGCTTGGTAAGCCTCACCGTTTCAGCACTCAGCTGACATAAACGTTCAGGGCGCAGCCGCACAAACAGCGGTCTGCGCCCTGAACATCTTTCCTATTGTTTCTAATTGTTTTCCAAAGACATCTACTCACGAAAACTCGCAAAAGCGAAAAAAAAGATTTTTTTCAACAAAACGCTTGGCGGTAAGAAAAAAATTCGTATCTTTGCACATTGGCATACACTAACGACGTGTGCATGTAGCAGTAGTGTTAGATAACCATTTTCAAATCACATTAACCAAAACTACAAACATTATGAGAAAACTAAAACTTTTAATCGCGGCATGCGCACTGTTTGCGGGGAGCATGTCAGTGTTTGCAGATGATGTAGATTACACTGATCGCATCCAAAATGCAAATCTGGCTTCAACAGACGGCTGGACATTAACTGCAACCGGAGGTAATTGGAGTGCTATTGCAGGTTCTGCTCCTTCTTTTGTCATTGAAGCCTATGCTGGATGGGGGACTCTCGAGATGACTGCCTATTCGATGAAACAGAGCGTAACACTGCCCTCTGGTAAGTACCGCGCTGAAGGCTATGCCTTCTATCGTTATGGCGAGAATGCAAGCGTTGACCCTAAAAAATCCTATGCAAAGTTTGTTGCCGGTGACTTCAGCGCTCCAGTCGTAACGCTTGGTGGTGAACAACTCGATGCCACACTGACTGACTATCCAAACAATACAGACCAAGCATCTGCTGCTTTCACCAACGGATACTATAAGAGTCAGGTAGAGTTTTCCATTGAGTCGGAAAGCACCATTGCATTTGGATACGAAGGAACTCATACCTTGATGCGCTCATGGTTCATCGCTGGCCCTATCAAGCTTTACCGCACCGGTGACTTTGACTATTCGCTTTACCAGAGCAGGTTGGAGGAATTGGTAACAGAAGCCAAGAAATATCAGGGCAAAGACATGAATGGCACTGTTTCAACAACACTTAACAATCTTATCTCCAGCTATGATAAAGCAAGTGCTTGCAGCAGTGTTGCAGAATATAGTTCAGCTTTCACTCAATTAGAAGCTGTTATCGCCGATGCCGAAGCAAGCGTTGCCACTTATGCTGAAGCAAAAGTAATCCTTGAGGCAGCCAATATCTATGATTCATACGGTCAGGCTAACTATGCAGCAGACGAAACAATCGCTGCCATTCAGGCTGCTTATGACGCAAAGACTTTGACAAAGATTACAGACAGCCAAAAGACTGCTGCTAAAGCCGCACTCCTAACAGCTTGTAAGGCACAACAGCAGCCTGCTAATGGTTGTGACATGTCTGCCTTCATTGTCAATCCTGGCATTGATGGCAATGTCAACGGTTGGACCTGCGATTTAAATAACAATGGTGGATATGTTGGTGGCCCGTTGAAGCCCTCTAACGACGCTATGGAGTTCTGGGCTGGAGGCACTTTGAGTGAAGAAGATAAAGGGAAGTCCTTCGACTATTATCAGACGATTACTGGCCTGCCCAATGGTGCTTACACTGTCAGTGCCTCTATGTTGAATTCTACCAATGGTGAAGAAAATGCTGTTTGGAACGGCGGCGGAAAGGCAGGTCTCTATGCAAGCACTGCAAGTAATGAAGTGGACGTGCGCGTAACGACTGATGATGAGACTTTCCGTGCTTATACTACAGATGAGATTCTGGTTGTTTCCGGTGAACTGCGTATCGGTGTGAAGAACTTCGAAGCTCTGACAGGCCGCTGGTTTGCCGTCGATAACTTCAAGTTGACATACTCCCGCCAGCTGTCTGCTGAGGATATTGCCAATGCCGCTTACGAAGATGCCCTTGCCGCTGCAAAGGCCATTACGGAAGGTTCCATTACTACGGCTGCCTATATTGGTTTGCAGCAAGTTATCACTAATAACACTTTGCCCGAGGGCTCAACTGCCGAAGCGTATAGCAATGCCACAAACGCATTGAATCAGGCTACAGAAGCTGCCGCTGCACTTGTTGGACCTTACGCTACTTGGCTTGAATTGAAAGCACAAGCTCAGGCACTTGCAGCAGAAGGTCATGCCACTATAAATGCTGCCATTAATAAGGTAAGTAATGCTGTGGAAACTATTGTTGCTGCTGACGATCTCAATGCCGCCAATACTTATACAGCATCATTGATGACTCACTATGTTGCATGGGATGAGCTGTACAATAGCGCTAATGTATTGAAAGATGTCAGCAATAACAATGAAACTGCGAATACGACTTTAAAGAGTTCTATCACCACACAGTCTCAAGCCATTGCAGTAAAGTTTGCGCAACTTAATTCGGCAGCAAACCCCACACCAGATATGATTGATCAACTTGACAATGCTGTTGAGTCTGCCACTACTGCTCTGAAGGCTGCCATGACCACCTACGTCACGACTGCTGAACCCATCAAAGATGAGTGCTTCGACCTGACGTTCCTGATTGTGAATCCCCACTTTAAGGAAGGCCAAGGTGGCAAGGCAATTCCGACAGGATGGGAACTTGAAAGCGGTACAATCACTGAGCATCGTCTTGCCACTCACAATTTTGAGGCATTCCAAATGCCGTTCAACTTGAGCCAGACTATTCCGAATCTTAAGAAGGGTACCTACAAGGTGACGTTGCAGGGCTTCGCCCGCCACGACAATTCCGATGTTACTGACAAGACCAACCTCTATTGCGGCCCCGTAAACCAACCCATCAAGAGCATCAAAGACGAGTATAGCACAAAGCCGCTCGCTAGTGACCAGCCCGCTCTTGGCGATAATAACGGAGAGGCATCTTATGTCCTCAACGGAGAGACCGTTTGGCAGCCCAATGGCATGTCTGGTTCTTACTATTTCTTCCAGGAGACGAATCCTGCTACCAATAAGCCCTTCTACACCAACGAGGTGCAGACACTGATTACCGAGGATGGCGACCTGAAGATTGGCTTCAAGTGCGAGACTACCTCCGACTGGGTGATCTGGGATAACTTCCACCTCTACTACTATGGCTCGGCCATCGCCGTCGCCCTCGACGAGGAAACCGGCACTTCCTATTCAAAAGACATTGATAACGCCAACGTAACGCTGAAGAAGACCATCTATAAGGGCTGGAACACCATCACGATTCCGTTTGAGGCTACTACCGAGGCGTTTGGTGCAGATGCGCTCTACAAGTATACGGGCGATGCAGAAGGAATCTTGAACTTTGACCTTGTCGAGGATGGCGCGATTGAGCCTAACGTACCTTATCTGCTGAGTGCTACTCAAGGCGAAGACGCTGTTCAGACATTCACCTTCAATGGTGTGACGGTGAAGGCTGCCGACGGTCAGACCACCGAAGGCACGAACTACGACTTTGTTGGTATCTATCAGGAAGCAACGGTTGCTGAAGGTGACTACATCCTTGGTGATGATGCCTTCTATCGCTCAAAAGGCGGTAACAAGGTGAAGGCTTATCGCGCATACGTTAAGGCAAAGAGCGACGACCCCAGCAATGCACGTCTGAAGATTGCCATCAACGGTGTGGTCACTGCCATCGACACCATCGACGGCCAGGCTGTTAACAACGCTGCCATCTACAACCTCGCAGGCCAGAAGGTGGAGAAAGCCCAGAAGGGCATCTACATCCAGAATGGCAAGAAGGTGGTGGTTAGGTAAGGACCACTGCTTGTAGTGAGGATATCGTATTTTGAAAATTAAAAACTAAGAAGAATTCTATGAAAAAGAAAGCATATCTTTCACCTGAAGTCATGGTGACAGCCATCCACACCGCCCAACTGGTGATGGCTTCAAAACTAACGGGGACAAACCTTGGAGAAGACCTGGGCGTCGCCGCAGAGGATGCCCAGGAGGACATGGTAGGCCGCTCACGCCGTCGTCGCCATAACCAGTGGGACGACGAAGAGTTAGAGGACGAGGAGGCTTGGTAAGCCTCACCGCTTCAGCACTCAGCTGACATAAACGTTCAGGGCGCAGCCGCACAAACAGCGGTCTGCGCCCTGAATATCTTTTTCACTGATTATTTGGAAGTTTGAAAAAGAATCGCTATCTTTGCAGCGAGCTTTTTGAATAGATGAAAGCAAACGTGAAGTGCAATGACTACTGAGAAAGCTATATTCACGCGCATTGAGCTGCTCATAGGTCCTGAGGCGCTGGAGCGCATCGGCAGCAAGCGCGTCATCATCGTTGGCGTGGGCGGCGTGGGCTCGTGGTGCGCCGAGAGTCTGGTGCGCAGCGGCATCCGCCGGCTGACCATCGTCGACAGCGACAGCGTGTGCGCCAGCAACATCAACCGCCAGCTGATGGCCACGACACAGACCGTAGGGCAGCCCAAGGTGGAGGTTCTGAAGGAACGGCTGCTGAGCATCAACCCGTCAGCAGAGGTCACGGCGCTGCAGCAGGTCTTCTCGCAGGCAACGGCTGAGGCGTTCCACCTCGAGGACTATGACTACATCATAGATGCCATCGACTCGCTGAAGGACAAGGCGTGGCTCATACTGATGGCATGCCAGACGAAGGGGCGCCTCTTCTCGTCGATGGGTGCGGCACTAAAGATGGACCCCGGACGCATACAGGTGGCTGAGTTCTGGAAGGTGCTGGGCGACCCGCTGGCACGTGCCCTGAGGAAGTGGTTCAAGAAGGAGCAGCGCTTCCCGAAGCGTAAGTTCCGCTGCGTCTTCTCTGACGAGCTGCTCAAGAACCATGAGCTCAGCGCCACCAGCGGCCAGGAGCCAGCAGCCCAGGAGCGGGCCAACGGCACGGTGGCACACATCACTGCCATCTTCGGTTTCACCCTGGCCTCACTGGTCATACAGGATGCTTGTTATAATTATAAATGATGAACAACAGAATAGTGATTCTTGACGGCTATACAGCCAACCCTGGCGACCTGTCGTGGGAAAGACTGGAGACGATGGGCGAGCTGACGGTTTACGACCGCACGCGCCCTGAGGAGACGGTGGCACGTGCCAAGGATGCCACCATCGTGCTGACGAACAAGGTGTGCCTGTGGCGCAAGGAGCTGGAACAGCTGCCCCGCCTGCGCTATGTCGGCGTGCTGGCCACAGGCTATAACGTGGTTGACACAGAGGCGGCCCGTGAACGAGGCATCATCGTGACCAACGTGCCAGCCTACAGCACCGAGAGCGTGGCACAGATGGTGTTCGCCCACCTGCTGACGGTGACCAACCGCACGGAGCACTACGCCCAGCAAATACGCCAAGGCGCGTGGACGGCCTGCGACGACTTCAGCTATAGCGACACGCTGCTGACCGAGATCAGCGGCAAGACCTTCGGCATCGTGGGACTGGGCCACATCGGACAAAGGGTGGCCGCCATCGCCCACGCCTTCGGAATGAACGTCATCGCCTACACCAGCAAGCCACAGGAGGCGCTGCCCGCCTACATCGGGAAACGGACCATGGAGGAGCTGCTGCAGCAGAGCGACGTCCTGTCGCTGCACTGCCCGCTGACCGACGGCACCCGTCACCTGGTCAACGCGCAGCGGCTGAGGCTGATGAAGCCGTCGGCCATCATCATCAACACTGGCCGTGGACCGCTGGTAAACGACCAGGACGTGGCCGATGCGCTGAACGAGGGTCGCCTGAGGGCCTTCTGCGCCGATGTGCTGACGACGGAGCCGCCCGCCGCCGACAACCCGCTGCTCAAGTGCGACAATGCCTTCATGACGCCGCACATCGCCTGGGCCACCCAGGAGGCGCGCGTCCGTCTGGTCGACGTGGCCATCAGCAATGTCCGTGCCTTCCTCGACGGCACGCCACAGAACGTGGTATGCTAAAGGTCAGAACCCTAAAAAAAAGGGATGCTCCCCAGCTGAGGAGCATCCCTTTTCGGTTGTTATCAGAGTACGTAGGTCATACATGAGCTGACGCCCAGGCTGGTGGCGATGGCCGAGAGGATGGCAAGTACCGTCTGGACGATGAACTTCCAGGTTGCGCGATTGAACTTCATGGCTGCTCACGATTAGGGGTTGACAGTAGGCTCGCCGCTGGTGCCGGTGCCCTCGATATACTCTCCCTTGGTCGAGCTGAGAATCAGCTCGCCGGCCTTCACGCGCTGTGCCAGGCTGGTGTAGCCCAGGCGGGCGTTCTTTGAGAAGACGGCCTGACGCATGCTGCCAGTGGCGCGGGCGGTCATCTTCACCTGCCTGATGTGGGAGGCCAGGTCATACTTCTCCACGCTGTCGGCAGGCTTGCTCTTTACCGAGGGGGTGAAGATGGCCAGGTCATCCAGCTTCACGGGGATGCCGTTGAGCATCTGCTCCTGGATGCAGTGCACCATGTCGGTCAGGATGCCCTTGATGACGCCCTTCGAGTAGGGGCTGTTGTGGTCGGACATGTGCTCGGCCAGCTCCTCGAGAGTCATCACGCTGGCGGTCTCGATGCGGCCATACACCTTGCCGTAGCTCTCACTGCCGGCCACCTTGTTCTTGTAGAGATTGATCTTCAACATAATAATAAGAAAGGATTAATAGTTAAACACTGGTTTTGATTTGTGGTTGTCTCAGGCGCGCCCTGCGATTCACGGGTGCAAAGGTAGCAACGCAAAAGGCGCGTTGCAATCCGTTAACACGGATTTAACGCGCCTTTGCGGTTTTTAACCCTTCGCGGCTATCTGACTGCCACTTTCCTTGTGATGGTGACGCCCGACGGGTCGCTGACGGTGAAGAGCAGCGGAGCGCTGACACCGTTCAGGGCCACGACGGTGGCACCCCTGAACTGGCGGTGGCCAACGATGCGCCCATCGGCGGTGGCCACGGTGAGCGTGCAGGGACGATTGGCAGCAGCCCCCTGCCATGCCACGATGTAGAGGCCGTCGTGCGTGCGTCTCACGGTGAGCTGGGCGTTGTCGATGACAGGCCCATCGACCGCGACAGGCTGGAGGGGCAACACGGTAGGCTCCTTCGGCATGGAGGCATCGGCCAGCAGGAAGTCGGTCTCGTATGCTCCCAGGTCGGGTGCTCCGCCGGCATACTCAATGGCAGGAATGACGATGCCAGCATCGGCATATTGTGATGCGTTGGCCTCGACCATCACCCCTGCATCGACATACTGCTTGCCGCTGGTCAGGCTGATGTGGGCATAGTCCACCTCAGGCAGCATGCCGTCGCTCTGTCGCCCACCGATGAGCTGCTCAGGCTTGTCCATGGCCGTGAAGCAGCCAGGTGCCGCCTTCCAGTCGTTAGCCTGTTCCTTAGAGGCCACGGTGACCTCCCACCGGCCCCATGTGCCGCGCTTGCCGCCGTCGCTCTCGCTCTTGTCAGTGGTCAGGC
>Ga0247608_10005217_pt1 | contig 14140 bp, 16 predicted proteins | sample 176DNAGHGlowgp2_FD_193490 | JGI IMG/M metagenome (GOLD analysis project Ga0247608, IMG submission 193490) | Sheep rumen microbial communities from Palmerston North, Manawatu-Wanganui, New Zealand - 1766 DNA GHGlow gp2 | ecosystem: Host-associated > Mammals > Digestive system > Stomach > Rumen ...
CATAGATAAACCCAATAAGTATGAGCGATACCCGGCAGAAAATCGAGAAAGAGATTGCCGACCTGTTCAAAGATGTCCTGGAATATCGGGACAGTGAAAAGTTCAAGGAGCTGCTGCAGTTTTGCGTCAAGCTCAACACCCTCGGCTCATATAACGCCATGCTGGTCAAGATGCAGTGCCCTGGGGCGAAGTATGTTCTGTCACGGCAGCGTTGGGCGGAATACAACCGGCGCCTGGTACCTAATGCCCGTCCTCTGATGATTCTTGCTCCTTTCGGCCCGGTTTCCTTCGTGTTTGACATCTCTATGACGGAGCCCATGCCGGATAAGCCGGAGTACAAGGACGATTATTTCGAGCATCTGACCGACCCATTCGAGGCAAAGGGTGACTTGAATCCCCATGAGTACGAGATATTTCTTTCCAATCTCAAATACTGCGGCGTCCAAGAGGAACTTGTCTACCATTTCTCAAACGAACGGACGGCGCAGATACGACCACATTGCTCAGATCCGATGATAAAGGTCTTGAAATGGAACAGAGAGATTCCCATCCGGTTCCATCTGAAATACCTGCTTTCCATCAATGGACAGTCATCTATGGAAACCGCTTTCGTGGGAATCTGCCATGAGCTGGCCCATCTGTTCTGCGAGCATATTGAGGCTCCGATTGAGAAAGGGGCGCCGCTTTGGGAGAAACGAGTATTGGAGAAGAACCAGCTTGAATTTGAAGCGGAAACTGTTGCATGGCTGGTTACCCGCCGTCACGGGATAGAGGATTCCAAATCGGTCGAGTACCTTGCCGACTATGTGGACGAGGATGGTAAAATTCCTGCTGTCGATGTAAACAAAATCATGTCGGCCGTGGACAGAATTGAACAACTGTTCCAGACCATCGACATCAAGAAATGCTGGCTATACAAGAATATCTCAGGCTTCAAGGAGTCCGTGGATGACATGTACGAGAAAAAAGAGAGCTGGGTAAAATACCTGCGTCCTAAATCTTAACCCGCCATTCTACCAGGTTTCGGTCCAGCTTGATGCGTTTCGCCTCTCCCTGGGGGCCGTCTATATAGTAGTCATCAATAAACCTTTCTGGGACCTTGCCGGAGAATGCTTTCCTAATCAGGGAACACTTTTCGGTAAAAGACTTGCCATTCTTATCCACCAGGCTATCAATTCTCTCCCTGATCGTGTCGGGTTCATTTGAATTGGTAAGCTTCCCGTAGATGGCCAGCAGTTCATCTCTCTGGTCGGCCATTTGATAGATGGCGTAGGCGCGGTCATGCTTCAGGAAAAACAGGAACAACGCCTTGGGGAGGTGATCCATCTTGACCACTTTGTTTTGGTAATCCGGTAGAAGGATTTCATACTTCTCCGTTATGATTACCCGGCTTCTTTTGGAGAGCTTTTTCAGCCAACTCTCAATTACGTCAATGGAATACCCGCTCAGAATCAGTTTCTCCATCCCTCTGAATGTTTCTTTGGCGACTCGCTCCATTTCTTCATCAAAGGATTCATCGGGAGTCGGCTCTGGTTTGGGCTCGTACAGCATTCCACCTCCTTCGCGGAATAGGAGCTGGTCATCCTCACCGTATCCGCTTACCGAGAAACGGATATCATCATCCCTGACCCTTTTAGAGAAGCGAATTCCGGAATCCCCAACTCGCTTTAAGGACTGGATGTAAGCCAGAGCCTTAGTAAGGAACTCGAACGCGTTAGGAGCTGAAGCATCAAAGACAGAGAAGGTGTCGGTCGGTTCTATGCCAAAAAGGTTCGGCTCACTCTTGCCGCAATACCGGATAAATAGAATGCTACTCTCTGGCAATTCAATGCCTAAACCTTCGCAAATGGCTTTCGAGAAGCTCTCCTTTGAAAGTTGGTCGATGTTGATGTCAATATCCGGGAAGTTGTATTCCAGAGCTTCCTCTGTGATACCGCCGAACACGTAGTCATAGTGGTGGAAGGTGTAACCCTTATTGTAAAGAGCTGCCCTAAGTTTGCCAAATGTGGAGCTTTTCAGGCCAATACCAGGGCCGAAAACCACCCAAACGTCGTCCTCTCTGGGAAGTAACGGAATGGGGGCTGTAACGGTATGAGTGGTAACTTCTACCTCAACGGAATCCACTTCTTCCTGAGTGGGATTGGTCCTCTCTGGAAGGGGTTCGTCATTCTTGGCCATAACCCGGCCGAAGATATAATCTTTCAGGCTCTTCTTCATGCTAATTAGGTTGGAATGAGCAAATTTACAAAATTTTGCCCACAATCCACATATAACCGCGCAGCGGCATACCGGCTTTAGCATCAGGTAACATGTCTTTCCGGAATAAAAGCGGGAGTTTGAGTATAAATTCGTCCCTGTGGATAAACACGTCGGTTTCCCAGAATTCGACCCCCAAAAGGGTTCTTTCCCGTATAGCACCAGCTGGCGATTGGAACTCAGGCTCCTCGGGACACTTCTCGTTGATAGGGAAGAAAGCCACCATATCTTCTGTGCTGAAATGGATCGGAATCACATTGCCAGCCTCGTCATACTGTGGCTTTTCACCGGTCTTGGCCAGCCAGTCGACGGCCTTCTGCCCTTCAAATGAGAATCCATGATCGGCTTCCTCAACGCGAAGTCCCCATGCGGCCAGCTCTACTTCCATCTCCCTACCAGGAATATACTCACTCTTGTGCATGTAATAGTCGGTAGCAAAGAAAGAAAAACGGAAGCCACGGAAATTGCATTGCACCGTTGCTTCTAGCAAGTTGCTCCATACCCAGACGGTCTCGATGCGTACACGAATCTTCATGCCGAAATAGACCGGGTATGCCGACACGAACTGATTACTTGTATGGGCCTTATCCGTGGCAATCAGGGCAATGAATCCAAGTCTCCCGTCACCATACTGCAAGGAAAAAACATCCGTCATATACGGCTGATCGGCTTCCAGATTCACTTCGGTATGAACCTTATTCACGAGTTTTGATTCGGAAAGTATCCGCTGAAGATGGTACTTAATGAAGATTTCGGTATCCATCACGGCCTCAATATGGTCGCCGTGAGTCTGATACATCTGCACATCGTCAGCAGAAATGATGTTGGGATTGTTGTACATGGCTATATCGTTTGTATTGCAAAGGTATTTCTACCCGTGAAACTGGCAAAATTCACACAAGGCTTGTGAGGATTTGCTCTCTCTAAGAATGAGGCTGATATTTGCAGAAACAAAACAAGAACTTATATGATAATTAAATTTAAACTCTCCAGGACTTACACTAAAGAAGCCATCCCCGTACGAATAAAGGTTGGCGAAGTGTCCAGTAATGTCTTTTGTCCTGCTGAACCGGCAGCGGAATGGGCGTTACTATTTGGTTCTGGTTACTCCCCTTTGTTTTATGAAGACCAATCCGCCGTGCTTGGAAACTATAAAGTAAAGCGAGGTACTGCAATATATCAACTGCTTTACGACCTGAACAATCATCGAGTAGTGACGGAATTCGTCCATGGCAAACGGAGGGATATATCTGCGAATTGGGCGCAGAGGAATATGCTCTCTCTGCTTTTTAGTATTTAATCTGTTCACATTGTCCTATGAGTTTCCCCATCAAATTATCAGAAGAAAAAACAATTTACTTTATTCCAACCGGAGACGCCGAAAAAATGTTGATCCAATTAGCCCAGGAACATCCGGATGCTTCCATTGAAGAGTTGATGGATATGCTTACTAAGATGAAGAAGAAATGAAAACCTACACCTTCGCACCCATAGCGGCCCGGGAATACCCGACGCCGCATCTGCTGGACAACCCATACATCTGGGGCAGCGTTCAGTTCTGCGTCAATGTTTCGGAAAAGCCCTATTCCCCAGAGCTGGAGGCGGCCATGACTGCACATGGTATCGAGTGGGTTCATTGCCCGGTCTCTGAGGAACCTGACGCTGATTGGCTTCCCTCATTTGCCGTGGCTCTCCCAAAGCTTTATCGGGCCTTCAAAGAAGGGAAGAAACAGATTGTCCACTGCGACCTGGGCAATAATCGTAGCCGGTCCTTGGTCGAGGCCTTCTACTATGCCATTAACAGAAAGCATTTCTCGGACGAATACAAAGGCGAGTTCAACCATCTCATCTACAACTGCAAAGAAGGCCACCTTCCCGATGTTTCCGAACTGGAACTGCGAATTCAACTAATGGTGGGCCTATTACCCAACTGGTCCACTCCAGAGGAAGATAAAATGCGCCAGAAACTACTCACTCCAACCTTGAAATATAGAGACAGTGACCGATATCGAAGGCAAGTCGAGGCTCTAAAAAACTTAATGGAATTCGATTACTGTGGCACTATGGACTTAGACCGTTACTACGAGACCGGAGAATTGCCGGAAAATGAAGTCGATCGCAAGCTCTTCCTCGATTTGGCTGAGAAGGGCGAAATCTAGATTCCCCACGCCGTACATCCCGTACACTTTGCCCCTATCTCATGGACGTGGGCGGACAAAAAAAGGAAGGCGCCCGGCATAGTGTCGGACGCTTCCTAATGCTGATTCCCGTATTTCAGGGCTGGATCTTTTCCAATTTGTCATTCGTTACATTCCTTGAACCTTGACGGTCATATTTCTCGCCCAATTAAACTCCTCGGTTAGGAAGGAATAATAATACCCATCTTTGTTAGCCTCATTACTCATCGTTTCTGATAACTGTTGAGTATAAGAGTCAAGAAGAGTACGAGCTTCGCTTAAATCATTTAAACGAAGGTGAGCAATGATTTCAGTGCGAAGAATATTAGCGTTACTGGAATTGATTGTTTTAGCTTTCTTTACGTTCTCAAGCGCTTCCTTATTATGTGTATTGTCGCTGAATAGATTGAGCAAGCAACGAGCTTTTATTAGAAAGTCATCATCCGTTCCAACGCCGTTTTCAATATTCTGATTCGCAAGTTTCAATGCCTGTCTAAACCGCCCATCACTATATTTTGATAGCGCTGCCTGAGTAACTGCAAATGATACAACCTTTTCAAATTGTGAGTTAACTATACTGTTGGGTTTCCCGCAATACTCAATTCTATTCTTAAGACTTGGATGATCACCGGCTACATAATAAGCTGCCCAGTTTCCTTCTTCGGTATAAGAATCAGCCATTCGCTTGAAGACTGTAGCTAAAGCGTTCTTATCGCAACCGAGATACTTTAGCACCTCTAGAGCCATTTGGTCTGCCTCTTCTTCCTGCTCTTTACTATACTCCATTCCCATTTTCTCAAGATATTGACTTGCTGCAACATATGACAATAGTGCAGTACTTTTCAAAAGACTCCCACTCGCGTCATAATAACCATAGGGAATCATCGCAGCAGAAGCAACGCCAGCAAGACCAACCGCTAAGGCCGTAAGTGCTTCAGCTCTATTTTGAGCTTTAGCCATTTTTCTTAAATTAACCAGTGTATGATTCGCTACAAAATGAGCAACCTCATGTGCCAGAATCGCAATTAATTCATCTTCATTGTGAACAAGCGCCAAAATTCCAGTATTAACCAGCATAACGCCATTTGGAAATACAGAAGCATTCATAGAAGGATCTTTCACGATTTTTATTTTCAAATCGTATGGGAATCCATCTGCACGTTTGTAAGGAAGAATCTTTGATACAACGGTATATAAATAGGATTCAAGAAATGGATCATCAAATATTAGGTTATACTCTGACAGTGTTCTCAAGTAGTCATTCGCATCTTTTTCAAGTTCTGAACGAGTTTTATACAATTCCTTTATCTCACTAACGACACGTAAAGATTCAAGGTTTTTTGCAAACCAATAATTATCTAAATTGTCTTCGCTGGATTTTAAATCAAGTGATTTAGGGAAAGAAAATGCCGGTATAGAACTTGATTTCCCATCTTGCGTAATCGAAATAAGGTAAGTTGGCTGCGTAGAATTTCCAGTACTAAAGCTCTTGAAATTGGGGTCGTAAGAAACAGAATCAATAACAAAGGCTACATCTTTTTTTATGGAACCAATAGACTTCGATGAAGTGTATTTGATGTTAACAGAAGTCTGAGCATTCAGAACGAAAGAGACAAATACAAATAAATAGCCTAGTGCGATAGCTTTTTTCATATGAACGTGTTTACTAGTTACAATGTTCAGTGTTTATTAATAATACTATTCATCCGGTCATCCGGCTCATAAACACAAAGGTAAGTTTTTTTTCCAATTTTATTTACTTTGTAACAAACAACACTATTGCCGATATCAAAGCGGTCAAGCCCTCTTCACTCCGCTGAAGCTCCGTTCAGAAGGCTTGGCTCCAGCCAGCGCCGCACGCTGCGCGGACGCTGACTTCCACTTCAATCTGCCACGCAGGAGAGACTCTCCGCCTTCCTGTCCGCTGCGCTCCCAGGAAGCCAAAGAGACTCTCCAAGGCCCACGCACGCCAGCGCACAGGGCTCCCGCACAATATGAACCCGCCCGCCCTGCGATGGCATCCTCCGGCAGCTGCGCTGCCTCCGGATAGCCCGCTGCCCAGCCGGCCCACTAGCGGCTGCCGCCGCTCATGGTGCAGGTGTTGGCTGTTGAGGTAATGGTCGAGGTCGTAGTGCTCTTGGCGCTTTTCCCCTTATCCCATAATACCCGCACCCTTATATACGTACTCTTGTCTCTCTTGCTATAGGGGATTTCGAGACCGACAATGATTTGGGCCGATGGTACCCCGTCTCAGGGAAGAAGCACGCAGGCTGATGGTTCTTCGCTCCAATGTCGGTGCCGATGGCTGATGCGAGGGTACGGTGGCCAGTTCCGGCGCCGGTGCTGTGCGAAGGGCGATGGGAAGCGGTCAGCCGTGTACGGCAGTCCAGCAGAGCTGGCCAGCCCAACACGTCTGGGCTAAATGAGTGCCCACCTGGACGCTATGGCGTCCAGGCCGGCACGATGAAGGGGAAAGGGGTATGGGAGACAGTGTCGGGCACAGCCCGCCACAGACTCCCATGAAGTTTAACACCCCGGCCCTCAAGGGAGCATAACGCCCGGGAGACGGAGTACTGGCGCGACCGTCAGTGCCCAGAATCCGGGCACTTAACATAATCCCATCGGAATTGCGTAACATATTGCATCAGCGTCGGTGCCCCGCCCGAAAGTAATTTGAAGTGATTGGATAAGTAACAACGCGCAAAAGTCATATCTGCAATATGTTACGCAATTCGGATTATGTTAAGTGTCTCCCTCGTCAAGGTGCGGAGGGCATCCCTTCGAATCTCCCGGGCGATGCGGCGGCAGGAGAGGGGCTGGCGGCAGTGGCCGGGAACGTCCCGGCCCTTTGCCAGCCCCGCACCGTGTATAGGAATTGGGGCCCCAATTTCCCCAATTCCTATACACGGTGCAACTCCGCGGGAGCGTCTGTAAGTCTCTACCGGCATCTCACGCAACACCCTCAGTGCTGCGCGAGCATCCTGCCACCTTAGCAGCACAGCTGCGGGGCTGCCTGGTATCCAAGTCCGGCAGTCCAGCGGAGCTGGCCAGCCCAACTTGGACACCATTCAGCCAAGGTAAGGCCGGGCGAGCCCGTCCTTGTTTATCTCCGGGATGCTATTCCTCCGCAACTCTGCCGGAACAAGCCCGTCAGAGATGCGTCGGGCACCCGGAGTGCGGCCCCTGGGGGGCCGCTGGCGCAGCGTGTGGCTGGCGTCAGGCATCGGCAAAAGGGGCAGGCCCCATCGCCATCAGCGCGCCGCCATCCACACCCTGCGCCGGTTGCACCCTCGGTGCATGGCCTTCGGCCGCCAGCGTCCGACCTTCGCCTCGACGTCCGTCACCCTCATCCCCGGCTTGCGGCCATCCGCCACATCCTTCGCGGCACCGTCCTCTCCGCATCGGCAATGTAGCCGGGTGTTTCCATTCGAAGGCTGGTGCCAGTGAGCGGGAACCGGCATCTCCCGCATCAACGCCGGTGCCGCGCTCACAGGGCGGGCCGTCCCGGCCCGGGCCTTGGGGGCCGTCTTTCCCTCCCGCACGGCAGCGGTCTTTGTCGGGGTCTGGGAGCCCGAGGTCTCCCAGCCCTTGTGCCGCCAAAGCCCGCAGCATCCCCACGCACAAAGACCGCCCCCAAGGCCAACCCTCCGCTTCGTTACGGGGCCTCTATGGTTTTGAGACTCTGTGCCGGGCTCCCGCATCAGGGCCGGTGCTGCCTTCAACCCGGTACCCCGCGCCACCGTCCCGCCCCAGATACTCAAAACCATAGAGGTCAACTAAGGACCCACGCCCCGGCCTCGGTGCTGATTCCGGCCTCGTGCCCTGCCCCCGGGACGTGATCGAGGTTTAAATATATACCACAGGGAGCAGCGGCGGAGCCGCTGCCGGAGTTTATCCAGGAGGTTCCGGTCGTGTTGGTTTATTTGCTTTCTGAGGGTGTTCCACACGTTCCACTTTATTAAGAAAATTTAATGTAACTCATTGAAAATAAATTTGTTATTGTCAATTATTATTCGTATCTTGTATAAAGAAATAAAAACTTGAAGTTATGATACAGAACAGATTCAACAGAACTTATGAGGTTGTCAAGAACAGCCCTTACGGACCTTTTTCTCCCATCGGAGGCTTATACCCTGATGCCCTTTTGGATGACCATTTGTTCCAGCGCCTTGGCGCCTGTGAGAGGGCGGAGGAACTGCAAGGCCTGCAGCCTGCCGGCTTTGTTCCGGGCACCCGTTTTGATGTGTCCGCTTTTAATTTGAGACGCGTGGAGGAGGTGTACGAGACGGCCGTTCGCTACTTTCCGGTCATTGAGGGCTTTGACCTGGAGTCGGACCTTGACAGTGTGCTGGGCCTGGTGAACAAGCTGCATTCTTCGCCGGAGTCCACCACGCGGGGGCAGCTGCTGCCGGGGGAACTTATCCTGGCCCTGTGGATGGCGGACATCCCGTTCAGTCGCTTTGAGGGTGCCGGTGGAGGCATCGTCTTCGCCATGGACTGGGATACCATCCGTGACCCCTGGCTCTACGTGGATGAGAATCATGGCTACGAGAACCTGCTGCGGCCTTCTCCCGTGAAGGCCGTGGCCTAATCGCTAGGCAGGGAAGCCATGTACAGTCAGTTGTCCATGTATCGCCAGCTGGTTGGCGAGATTGCCGAGAAGGTGGAGGAGTATTGCCATGAGGCGGACTGCTGGGAGAGATGCACACAGCTGTGGACCTGCGCCGCTACCGGCGATGTAGTGCTGGGAGAGAAACCGATGCGGCCCGGGTATGAAGGCCATGATGTGGATGGCTTTGTGTGCAGGAATGAGGACGGGGACTTGGTGCCGGACGTCGACCAGATAGAGGATTATGCCTCGGGCTGGTTTGACTTCCGCCTGGTGGAGTGAGGTGTTTGAAAGGGGGCAGGCCATAGACGGGCTGTCCGCCCTTTCCTCAATGAGGTAATCTCCTTATGAGGTCCCTCTGAGCTATTGCCCTGCTTAAGACTTTATATGCGCAGGTCCCCTCCGGGGGACCTGTTGTCGTTTGTCTTTATGCTGTTCTTTGATATATCGCATATTATAAGTATATTAGCACTTGTAACCTAAACTAATACTTAAAGTTATGCCGCGTTATATTCCTACCATCCCGTTTGAGGACTGTTATGGCTCCGTAGGGGATAAGACTTACTACCATAGAGGCAAGGAGTGTTTCTACAAGAAGAAGGCCTCCGGAGCGTTGCCGTCTACGGATGCCCAGCTGCAGCAGGTAAGTCTGCACAGGCGTGCCCTGGAGGCTTGGCGCTCCATCCCGTCTGAAATCCAGAAAGTGTGGAATGAATATGCCCTGAACGCTCCCAGCAAAAGGCCACCCTATGGGACAAAGGCGCACATCTCAGGGTACAATCTCTTCGTGTCGGCCTATCACGGCTTTGCACAGCTGGGGGATGAGCGCATCCCGGAGCCCAGGCGGTATGAGTCTTTCCCTTCATTCCTGATGGACTGGGAGGGGCTCTGCATCCTGGATGGCTCGGATATGCTGCTTCGCTTTTTCTGCAGCATCGGCGCCGGAGACTGTGGCCATCGGTACCGGGCACTCCTCAAACTGGAGCTCGCCAAGCCCGGTCATGGTCGGCAGCCCGGCCTGCAGCGGAACTTTTTGGCGCTAGAGGGCTGCACGGATGAGGATTGCCGGGTGTCCTTTCTGGTAGAGGATTACAGGAATGTTTTCCATCTGGACCTGGACTCTTATACGGCCCATTGCCGGTTCATTCTCCTGGACCGGGAGACCGGTTACCGGTCCCTTTTCAAGATGCAAAGCTTTACTTTTTCTTTTTGATTGTTATTGTTATTTATCTAAAGTACAACTTTAACAAAAATAATCTAACGTATTGATAATTATTGCAAAATAGTTTTGTATATTTGTTACGGCCGCTAAGGTGAGGCGGCTTGAAAGTAACCTATAACGAGACTATGATTGCTTTACCATCAATTGCCTTCGGAGGGTTCTCCGGTTCTGCAAAGGGCGTTACGGCCCGCCAAGTCGGCGGCCGTAGCGTCCTGTCTTGCAAGTCTTGGCCGTCAGGAGTTGCCACAAACGTCCAGGTGGCCCGCCGTTGGTCCATGGGGAAGATTACCAAATCCTTCGGTAAACTCTCCTCGGAGCAGATGAAGGCCTGGGATGCGCTGGCCAAGCACACCACTGGCGCTTCCTTCTTCGGCATTCCTGCAGAGATGTCCGGTATCAACCTGTATGTCCGGCTGAACGTGGCCAGGACCATGGCCGGGGAGCCCATCCTTGCGGATGCTCCGGAGAGCGTGCTGGCTCTTCCCGTCGTGGAGTTCCAGAGGCTCTGGGTGTCTCCGTCCATGGTCATCATCAGGGGAATCAGGCATGAGCCGAAGTATAAGCTTGTGGTAAAGATGTCGGCAGGGCAGAGTGCCGGCGTTTCCAGCGGCTGGAGCCGTACCGTCATCGTATCTCCGGGGATGGATGAAGAATGGGGAGAAGCCAATGTCACGGACCTTTATTTGAAGATTATCGGGTATAAGCCGGTCATCCGTGAGCGTATCTTCCTGGAGATGTACTGGCTGGATATGGAGACGGGGTTTACCGGCGAGGTTACCCGTACCCACCGTCTGGTGGTCTCCAACGAGGATGCTGCGGAAGAGGGGTTCAGCACCCGCGCCCTGTATACGATGGCGGACTTGGATCCGTCTCAGGAAAGCCATGTGTCTTCCCTGGAGGTGGATTTCTCAACCGGCTCTCCTGTGGCCAGTTTCAGCGCAATATGCCTTGGACATAGCAATATCGCATCGTCGGAGGTGTATCTTTCCTCCGAGATTCCTCAGGAATGCCTTGGCAAGGGAATGTGCCTTGGTCGTGGGATGGACGAACAGGGACGCATCATCCCTCAGTCCTACCAGGTTTATATGTACAATCGGAACGGGAAAGGACAACTTACGTTTGCCCACAAGGGCGGATGTTATTGCGCGCCTTCCGTGGTGTTCGGCGCCGGTGTAATTGTTTAACTCTTATTCGCTGCAGCTATGTTTTACAGCACGGGAAATAACTTCGGGGCGGACCGGATTCTTTTCAAGTCCTACCAGACGTCCAACTATGTGGTCCTGAACGCCAAGTTCACCATAGACCCCATGGATGAGCGTTACCGCCTCAATCGGCAGCCGGAAATCTATGTTCCGGACCTTTCCATTGACCGCAGCGCTGTCGGCGGCATATTCAGCCGCTTTGAGGAAACGCGCACCTATTCAGGGAGGGTATATCGCTATGATGGCGGTACCGTTCTCAAGTCCTGGATCAAGGACCGCAACACCATCTGTATTGAACATGTGCCGGGGTTCTATGAAAAGGGTGCGCTTACCTTCTACATCCAGGCGCTTTATCCCATGCTCAATCAAGGAGCCAATACCATCAAGGGAGTGAAGCATAGCCTTTCCATCGAAGCTCCGGAGAATTACCTCCGTCTGGGCGACGAGTCCTTCTTTGTCGCTTTTGAACACTGGGCCTTCCTCCATATGGAATTTGATTATTGTAAGTATTCGTACGAGTATGCGCCATGGGAGTTCAGGTTGGTGGATTTCCCGACGGATATCGATGCGTTTGTGCCGGTTCCGGGTGGCGACAACCAGTTCAATCCCGAATGTGGCGGTATGGGAGAATGCCTTATCAAGGATGGTGTCTTCACTATGGAAGAGAGGGTGATGGGATTTTGGGACACGGGGCACGACCCTTTCCTGTATGCATTCCTGGTCCGTGGGGACAACGACAATATCATAAACGGATAGTCCTATGTCAGAGAGGAAGAAAATAGAGCTTACCCGCCTGCAGGGAGCCATCGCCATAGTGAGTTTCAGCTGTGGGGTGGTTATTGCCAGCGTGTGCCTTTTCTTCATCCCGCCGCTGGGAGAGATTGCCAGCTCCGCCATATCCATAGTAAGCGAGCTGCTGGTGCTCTGTGGTGCCATCCTGGGCGTAAAGGCATCCTATGATGTCAAGTTCCGCAAGTTCGAGGCGGAACTCAAAGATGTCATCGAACATGACAGACAAACTTCATCCTTACCTTAAACTATGAAGCCCTCCACCTGCTTTCCGCTTGTTCTTGCCATTCTAACGGCCTCTTGTGGTACTGCCCGTCCCGTTCTGGAGTCGGACAGTACCCGGGTGGAGGTTAACACGGTGGTGGAAACCATACACGATACGGCATATGTCGAGCTGCCTGTAATCGTGGAGAAGGTGGCCACCCTTGACACGGCCTCCATGCTGGAGAACAAATACGCCAAATCGGCCGCTTTGGTCTCCGGCGGCATTCTGCATCATTCCTTGGAGACCAAGGCCGTAAAACAACCCGTCCCGGTGGAAACCAAGGTGGTCAGGAGGGATTCCCTGGTTTACCGGGACCGCGTGGTCAAGGAGGATATCTATATTGAGAAACCTCTCTCCAAATGGCAGAAGCTGAAGATGACAGCGGGGGAGGTCTTTATCGTTGCAAGCATAGCAGTACTGCTATTCTTTTTATTCCTTTTATTCACAAACCTTAAACTTAAAGTCTAATGAAGTACATTCCTTCCATCGCCTTCGAGGAGATGAGCGGCAGCGCCAAGGGCGTGACCGCCGCTAAGATGAAGACCCGCAAGTACATCCGTAACCGCGGTTACGGCGGGTCGGTCCGCACCGCGGACCAGGCCAAGGTCAAGAGCGTGTTCAAGATGCTCACCACCATGTGGAAGACCCTGACCAACGAGCAGATTCTTGCCTGGAACAAGCTCGCCCTCTCGCAGTCTGGCAGGTCCGTGCTGGGTACCAGCGCCAAGATTTCCGGATCCAACCTTTTCACCCGGCTGAACTACTGGGTTGTCACCCTGGGCGGCCAGCCCTTGGTAACTCCTCCGGAGCTGAGCTCCGTTGAGGCTCCCAGTGAGGCCACCGTCGTGTGCCGCGGCAACGTGTTTACCTTCCAGCTGGACCGCGCCATCGCCGACAACGGCGGAATCTTCCTGGTCATCGAGGCCTCCGAGGGTCAGTCCAACGGTGTCTCCCGTGCCCATGACAAGGCCGTGGCCATCAAGCTCATCGAGGGACCCGATGCCACCCTCATCGATCTCCGTCCCGAGTATCTGGCCAAACATGGCGCTTTCAGCGCTTCCGCTCCGAAGATCTTCCTGCGCTACTACTACGTAGACTCCGGCAACGGTGTCAAGTCCCAGCCTATGCTGGCCGAAGTGAAGTGGGAAGCCGACGGCACTGACTCCGGTAGCGGCAATGGCGGAAGTCAGTCCGGTAACGGCAGCCAGGGTGGAAGCGGTTCCCAGCAGGAACCTGAGACCGTAACCGTGGAAGCTCCGGTCATCAGCGGTACTACTCCTTTTGAAGAAAGCACCCAGGTGAGCATCTCCGGTCCTTCGGGAGCTCAGATCCGCTACACCACTAACGGCACAACGCCTACAGCATCCAGCAACCTGTACAGCGCCCCCTTCAGCCTGGACGCTTCTTCGACGGTCAAGGCCATCGCCATTAAGGACGGTGTTTCCAGTTCAGTTGCCAGCAAGGTGTTTACTAAAACCTCTGGCGGAAATGGTGGCGGAGGTGAACAACATGACGACGAATCATAAGAACCTGACTATGGTAACCGCTAATCCAAACCTTTAGGTTGCGTCAGCCCCGGCAGGAACATGAATACCTGTCGGGGTTTTCATTTGGCTATGA
>Ga0247608_10005219_pt1 | contig 14138 bp, 8 predicted proteins | sample 176DNAGHGlowgp2_FD_193490 | JGI IMG/M metagenome (GOLD analysis project Ga0247608, IMG submission 193490) | Sheep rumen microbial communities from Palmerston North, Manawatu-Wanganui, New Zealand - 1766 DNA GHGlow gp2 | ecosystem: Host-associated > Mammals > Digestive system > Stomach > Rumen ...
AGAAGGCCATTGCCGAGACGGGTAAGTTCGTGACGAACAACATCCTCTTTGAGACGGCTAAGGCTACGCTGAAGCCCGAGTCGATGGAGGAGATCCAGAAGGTGGCTGAGTATATGAAGAAGAACCCCAGCGTTCGCTTCGAGGTGCAGGGCCATACCGACAATCAGGGCTCCGACGCTGTGAACGATCCCCTGTCGCAGCAGCGTGCTGAGGCCGTGGTAAAGGCTCTCGAAGGCTTAGGCGTGGATGGCTTCAACCTCCGTGCCGTGGGTAAGGGCTCGCACGAGCCCGTCGCAGACAATAAGACCGACGAGGGCCGCGCCAAGAACCGTCGCGTGGAGTTTATCAAGAAGTAATAGTTTTCATAAAACAATCCCCGCCAGATTTCCTGACGGGGATTTTAGCCTGTTTTTTAACCCCTAACCAACAAATTATGAAGAAACTAAGTTTTGTATTGATGTGTATCGCAGCCCTCGCACTGACGGCCTGCGGTGGAAAGAGCGGCAGTAGCAGTTCTAGTAGTGACGAATCTGGTAGCAGCAGTGCCAGTGGCCTGGCCGACGGCAAGTGGCCCGCATCCATCTACGACAAGTACGGCATCCCTGAGATTGAGACGAAGGGACGCATCGTGTATACGAACTTCGACTCCAACGACAATTCCTACCAGTATCAGGTAAGTTATAACGGTGTGACCAAGGAAGAGATGCAGGCCTACGTGAAGAAACTGCAGGAGAAGGGTTTCCGTGTGCCCAAATATACGCAGGAACGCATCGACAATGGTCGCAGGGATTCTGATGCCCTACTGTATCTGCCTGGCGAGAAGAACGACATGCGGCTCAGGCTGTGCTTCGACTTCGAGACTCCCATGAGTTTCGAGTACTATGCCGACGAGCCTAATCCTGCCTTTGAGGTTGTAGAGAGGGATGAGGAATACTATATCGACTACAACTTCTCCGTATCGCTCAATCCGCTGAAGAATCAGGTGGAGAGCGAAGGCTCCTTCGATGCACTCGGCATCAAGGCTGAAGACCTGGGCGGTATCCCCAATGTGCGTTCGGTGAAGATGGGTAGCGGCACTAACGGCGGAACGATTGCCGTCAGTTTCTTCGGTGACCATCAGTTGGCTGAGGGCGATATGGATGCCATCCACAACAAACTGGCTGAGGTCTTTGAGGCCAAGGGTGTGAAATGCTATCACACTTTCAGCGGCAAGGAGATGACTGCTGAGCAACTGAAGGCCGACAAAGTGCGCAGTTATGTGGTGGAAAAGGACGGTAAGAAATACCAGATGATGGGAATGTCGGATGACCGCATCGGCGATTTCGGTGGCGGCATCGACTTCCGTTTCATGATCACCAAGAAATAGCCTTTCGCATGTAGGATGGTTGTATGCTGAAACGACTGGCGATACTCCTCTGGGCCGTAGCATTGTGGAACAGTGCTACGGCTCAGTCTCAGTTGAAACGCTACGATACGGATTTCCGCCTGTCGCAGAAGAACTTTGTGATGACCGTTCCTATTGAGATCGAGCGGGGCCAGATATACCTGCCCGTCACGATACAGGGGCGGCAGTATCGTTTCAAACTCGATACGGGTGCCAGTCAGGGTGTCATATACGATGATGTCGACATTGAGGGTCTGAAGGTACTGGGTTTCATCCAGTCGGAGGATGCTGCAGGGCAGAGCCGTCGGGTGACGACGGTGGAGTTGCCTCCGTTCCGCATCGACAGTCTGACCATCAGTGGCTTCAAGGTACAGCGGATGCATCGTCTGGTGATCCGTGAGGATGAGGATGGTATCATTGGCTTTGCTCTCTTTCATCGTGGACTGGCTGCGAAGATCGACACCCGTAACAGTGTGATGATCCTCACAGACCGCAAGAAGTATTTCCGAAGGGAACAAGGCGAGGCGCTCAAATATCGCCTGAAGTGGCATGTACCTTATATTAATATATGCCCATTTGTAGGTACTCAGGATGAGGCGCTTTTCGATTCGGGCAGTCCGTTGCTCTATGCCGTCAACGGACAGCGTTTTGCCCAGATGCAGGCATCCGTCCCCTCTGTGGAGCATCAGATAGAAGGCATTACTTATGGCAGTCACGCCATAGGCCACTTTGGAAGTGAGCGTTCACATCAGATCATACTGCTGTCGCTTGACAGTCTGAGATGGGGTAACTTTATATTGCAGGAGGTACATTGCGCCACTATTCAGGGCGGTTCGCATATTGGCGCGTCCCTGCTACGATACGGTGCGATGATCATCGATCCCTTCCGCAAACAACTGGTCTTCCAGCCTTACGACGGGCAGACATCCTGTGTTGTGGCGAATCGCCGCCCGGATGTTGTTATCGTTGAGAAGGATGGAAAGGCGATGATTGGGATGGTGATGGAGCAGGGCAGGGCCTGGCAAGCCGGCTTCCGCCACGACTATATCATCGAGAAAGTCGATGGAGAGCCCATCACATTTGATCAGTTCAATAGTTATCGCTGGGTGAAGGATCAGGAGTATGAGTTTACCCTCCGACTGCCTATCGGCATCCTCACTACCCTCCGCTCCATCTGGCCCCTGCAGTATAATCAGAAATAGACTAGGCAATCCTAGGGAATCCTAGGCTATCCTAGGAAAACCTAGGACAGCCTAGGACAGCCAAGAATATCCTAGGGCTGCCTAGAGTTTCCTAGCCTCTAGTTCTTCTATCCTCTGCTTCAATTCGACATTTTCAGTTTTCAGGCGCTGGATCTCGGTTTCCAGGGAGCGCAGATAGGTGTCCTGCTGCTGGCGATAGCCCGTGCGGGCTGCGTACATGCGCTCCTTGATGCCACCATCTTTCACAAATCGCTGCTCCAATTTCTCGATATAGGCGCACATCATCTTATCTGTCTGGTGGCAGAGTGTGAGTAGTAGGTTAGCCATCTCTTCATCGTTCATCTTTAATACCAACGGGGCGTATGCATCATAGTCATTATGCGTGTGGCAGAAATCACGAAGTCGCTGCTGGCGTTCGCTGTCGGCTGGCCAAAGCGAAAGATGATGGGTGTTCAGATAGTCGTGATAATCAGCCCGCAATTCTTGGAGACTGCCCCGAGCCACGTTGAGCAACTTAATCTCCATCTCGGAACTGGTCTGTCCGTCTTCGCTGCCTTCCACGATGTTTTGCTTGCCAGAGCGTGCGGCTTGCACCATCTGGTCCACCGTGCGATCACCGTGAAGCGGGAGAAAGCGCTTACAGAACACCACTGTTAACTGGTAAATGGTATCGCTCTTCCGATAGAAGTAGAGGTCTTTCCAGACAACGGCTTTTCGTAGTATTTTACCTTCTGTGTATGATTTCATAATAATTTGGATTGTGAGATTCTAGGCAATCCTAGGAAAATCTAGGAAAAAACCTGGGGGAACCTAGGCAATCCTAGGATAGCCTAGGACTGCCTAGGATTCCCTAGGATTAGTGATTGCGGAAGTTCCACTTCGAGTTGTCGCTGCTGAAGTCGTACTTGGCGAGGGTGGGGGTGGAGTCGCCTGCTGAGTAGAGGCAGATGCTCGTGTTGATGCCCTCCTGGCCAGGGATGACCTTCGGCATGATGCGGAAGGTTCCGTCAGTCAGTTGCTCGATACGCCAGAGTTGCTCGTCAGCACCTGTATAAGCAGGAACGGTCTTCACCTCGCAGTCGGCAGTAGCGGCGAGTGCACGCTCTGTACCTTCGATGGTAATCTTGAAGTAGGTGTTGCCGAGATAGGCACCCTTGCCTTCAACGGGGGTCACAGTCCAGCGCTGGTGGGGACGGAACATATAGTCACCGATACGGGCGGGGATGTCACCCTCTGGCCATGTGCCCTTCACCTGATCCAGTGTCTGGTTAGCGACGGGCTGTGGGGGCGCGGCATTCTGCTGTGGACGACCACCGAATCCACCGAATCCACCTGCACGGGCCACATTCATACGAACGAAGTCGACAGCCAACTCAAGGGCATAGCCACGACGCTCCGACTCAATCTCGAAGGTACCGCCCTTGAACTGCTCACCGCAATAGGGCCAGTCGTTCTTCCAGAGGAGCGGACGGATGGCCAGTGTGGAACGGCCACCCATGTCGAAGTCGGCCTCCCAGTGGAAGGATGCCACTTCGACACCCTCGTCGATGATGGTGCGTCCGAAGTGTCCGGCACCCGTCTTGCGGTCGCCAGCGGCAACAACCATACGGCCACCACCATGATACATGTCACGGCCTACATTATCAATATAGGGGCCCTCAGGACTCTTAGAACGGCCTACTACAATATTATAGGTAGAGTTTACACCGTCGCAGCAGGTGCCGTGGGTACCGAGCAGGTAGTACCAGCCATTGCGGCAGATGAGGTCGGAGGCCTCACAGTCGATGGCGATATCCTTCTCTACGTTACCGCTCTTGCGGAAACCAGTGGTCGGATCCAACTCAATCAGCCGGATGGTGCCGAAATAAGTACCGTAACTCACCCACAAACGTCCTGTGGTGGGATCAAGCATGATACCTGGGTCGATGGCGTCCTGATCCTCCATACCGTCGGAGAAGCAGACCTCTACAGCCTCAGACCACTTGAAGTCGGGTGACTTCGGGTCGAGGGTCTTGTTCCACATGGTGAGGATGCGGCCTGCGTGACCGCCTCCGAGACCACCGCCCGTAGCACCGTAGATGCAGAGGTAACGGTCGCCGATCTTAATCACATCGGGGGCTGCACCGCCACCGGGGCGCTCTGCACCGCTGTTCCAGGTCCAGCCGTCCTCAGAGATCAGACCTCCGCCACCAGTGCCGAAGGTGTAGTATTTGCCCTCGCACTCGGCAATCGTCGAGGGGTCGTGGATAAAGGGTGCGCCAATCTGCGCGCTAGCGGCTGTTGCAAGCGTCATAGCCGCAAGGATACTATATAGTCTTTTCATATTTATTTCTGATTTAAATTGATCTTGTAGTTCTTGACAGGGTTACCGTTCTCGTCGAGGAAGCGGACGCAGAAGTCGCTCATGCCCGGGCCGTTGATGACGGCACCACGCAGGATGTTGCGGCCCTTCTTCAAGGTGATACGTTTCGACATGGCATCGTCCTTCACCATACGACGGTCGCCAGAGAGCAGGAGCGTCTCCTCACCATTGAGCCACCACATAGAGGCGGAGTTGGAACCAACTGCCAGACGGACATTCTCGATATCCTCGTCGCAGTCGATGATGGTGACTGCCCAGAAGAGCACACCATAGATCTCCTCACCCCATTTCTCTGCAAAGCGGAAAAGTTTCACGTTCAGGTTCTCGCTGTCGAGGGCGTGCCAGGTGAGGTTCTGGGTGACAGTCTTCACCTGTGGTCCCTGAGGCTGTTGCTGGGCGCCGAATCCGCGTCCGAAGCCTGCGGGAGCCTGCTCTTGCTGGAACACGGCCTTGATCTTCTGACCGTCCTTCGGAATGATGGTCTGCTGACCCTTGAAGTATTCTCTGTTGAAGTGCTCACGCAGATAAGAGTCTGTGAACACGGTATTACCGCTGTTGGGCTTGGTGATAGGCTCTAAGAGCAGCCAACGGTGGATAAAGCCCTCTGCATCAGGCTGTGCTGTGGTATTGGCAGCCACAGGCGAGAAGTACTTCGGACGGTTCTTGAAACGGACATAGTCCACGCTGAGGGCACCATCACCCTCGTTGGTAATCACGAGGTTGGTCACGCCCTTTGGAACATATTCCAGTGTGGCTGTCTGGGTGAGCCACTGGTTGCGCTGGTCGCGGTTGAAGCGCATCATCATACCGCCTCCAGGGCCTCCGGCACCGCCTGCGGGTGGCTCTGGTGGCCTTACCGTCAGTTTGAGACGGGCGATGACCTTGCCTTTGGCGCTGCCTTCACGGATGCAGAACTCGGTATTGTCTGCAGCCTTGACACTCATGATGAGATAGCCGTCGGTGATCATGCTGAAGTCAACATCGTTATACTGGAGCCAACTGCCCTTTGTAGGCAGGGTGGCCATATAACTGCGGAACGTGTTGACAGTATCGATGAGTTCTTCTGTCACGCCAGCACTGGCTGTGCTGTAACGGTCGATCTCGATCTTCTCCGTAGCCTTGTTGATACCCACACCACGAATGGTCTGCTTTACCTCCTGGATAGTACCGTCGGCATTGAAATACAACTTCTCAATACAGGCAGAACGGCGCTTGTCATCACTCGGAGAGAAATAGTTGTGGTGATAGAACAGATACCACTGTCCTTTGTAGTTAATGATACTATGGTGATTGGTCCAGCAGCCGTTGGGTTGCTCGGCCATGATCAATCCCTTGTACTCGTAGGGCCCCATCGGGTTCTTACTCATGGCATAGCCGAGGACTTCGGTATTCTCCCTCACATACGGATAGGTGAGGTAGTACCAGCCGTTAGCCTCAAAGGCAAACGGACCCTCAGCCTGACGGTTGGGCAGACCTTCGAGGCAGTTGACGCCAATCATTTCCATCTCGCGGTTGCCCCATTTGACTTTTGACTTGGGATTGTCGTCAGCCAGTTCCTTCATGTTAGGCTTGAGTTTGGCACAGCGTCCATTGCCCCAGAAGATATAGGCATTGCCGTCGGATGCCTGAAGCACGCACGGGTCGATACCGTTGACACCCTTGATGTTCTCTGGCTCAGGAATGAACGGACCCTCAGGACGGTCAGCAATGGCTACACCGATACCGAAGCCACCACCTGCCTGAGGTGCAGAGGGGAAGTAGAAATAGTACTTGCCGTTTTTCTCGACGCAGTCGGGTGCCCACATCGAGTAGGAGTTAGGACGCACCCAGGGTACTTTGTTCTGGGTAACGATGACACCGTGGTCTGTCCAGTCGGTCAGATTTTCGGATGAGAACACGTGGTAGTCTTCCATGCAGAACCAGTCCTGTCGCTGTCCGACGGGAGGCTTGATGTCATGCGATGGATAGAGGTACACCTTGTTGTTGAATACGCGAGCCGTCGGGTCTGCCGTAAATTGGTCGCGTATGATGGGATTCTGTGCCGCTGCGAGGAGAGGCACACCCATGAGAATGACACATAGTAATTTTTTCATTCGCGTTGATATTAATTGAATAATTGAACGTTTTTTAAGTTTCAGTTGCAAATATACGAATTATTTTTGAATTAGATGCTATTTCTTTTAGTAGGTTTAACAATTAATCGTCACTTTGTGTGTAATTGTTACATTTGAGAAAAAAAACGTAACTTTTTCCAGAAATGTAGCGTCAGATAGCAATAAAAATAGAGTGCCGCGTCATCGCGACGCAGCACTCTCAAAAAATACCAAAACAATGTATACCTAAGTATTATTAAAATGGTTTCTTTTATTATTCAGCTTCTGCTTCAGCATCCGAGCCATTCAGACTCTCCCAGCCAAGAACGTTCTTGAGATGGTTGACCAGACGGATATCAACCGGGAATGGCAGATACTTGTACTTATCGGAGAAGTCGTTGTGCTCAGCCGCAGAATATTCGGTGTACAACTTGTGCTTGGCAGCACCCTTTGTAAAGAACTCATCGAACACGGTGGGTACATGCTTGTGGATACCACCATATCTCTTGTTGAAGATCTCATCAAGGTTTACCTTACCCTGATTGCTCCAGCGGACGAGGTCTGGGAAGCGGCAGTTCTCAAACCACATCTCATACTGCTTCTCTTCCATCACATCCTCGAATGTGAGCGACGTGCTGATCTTGCCAGAACCAGAACGAGCCTGAACTTCATTGAGGGCCTTCAAACCATTTGTTTCGTCAGCACCGATACAAGCCTCAGCATAGAGCAAGAGAGCCTCAGCATAACGAGCCACATTGAAATTCTTCTGGTTAGAGGCACCACCCATAATTTCGGGAACATTGTCTTTAGGATAATCTTTACCACCGCTCAAAATCTTAGGAATAGTGGCATACGACATGTGTTTCCACTCAAAATACGGGCCGTGGCTGTAAATACCAGTATTAGCCTTAATACCACGGTTCTCATCTGTTTCCTTCTCTGCGAGGGAGGCATCGTTGAGTTCAGAATTCCACTCCATCTCATACAGGAACTCTTCTTCTGTCAGGAAGCAGGCGCGGCGGCGAGGAGAGTTACCATCGTGCTCCAAGAACTTCTTGGCGAAGTCCTCTTGGATGGCACCACCATTCCAACCGGCAGCAGGGCATGGCTTAGGCATGGAGGCCAGAGCATCCGTACGCCAGCAGAATACATCGGCTACCATCCAACGGCTACGCCATACATTGTCCCAGAAACTGGCTGTATTGTCATAGATGAAGTTCGGCTCGAAAATCTTCTCACAGTTACCGTCACCAGCCACATGGAAGTTGGTCCAGAACTCGTCGGAGTCAACAAGTTTATAGTCACCGGAATTGATGAGATCACCTAAATACTTGCGGGCAGTGCCAGGGTCGTTGGCAAACATGGCAGCCTTACCGGCAACAAACTGAGCAAAGCCAACGGTCATACGACCAGTAGCATCCTTATCATCAACACCGTTACGCTTTGGCAGCGAACCAGAAGATATGGCCTTCTCGCATTCAGCAATCACCCACTTCAGTACTTGCTCCTGACTCTCAGCCTGTGTAGGCAGTTCACCTGAGGCCAACACATGATCGGTAATAGCAGGACGGTTCCACAGGATGGCCAACATCATGTGAACATATGCACGCATCACACGAGCCTCAGCCACACACTGATTAGTAAATGTACTGGTATATTTAGGCTCAGTGCTGGTACCATTCTCATTGGTGAAGTTGGAAATGATCAGGTTTGCACTATAGATGACATAATTATAGCGGTTATAGCATGCTTTCAAAGTTCCGTTGGATTCGCCATATCTGAACTCGTCGAACACACGGAAGCCGATGTGGTCTTCCTTGTTACCACCGGCAGCCAAAATGTCGTCAGCCGAGTAGTTTAAGATGACTTGTTCTGGGTTGTCAATTCCTTCTGATCCCGCTACATTCTGAACGAAACTGGCGTACATGTTAGCAAGGGCTGATTCTGCATCAGCATCAGATGCGTAGTAGGACTCAGTGGTGACAACACCCTTCTGGTCAATATCAAGATTGTCTGCGCAAGAGGCGAAGCCTAATGCGAGCGCGAACAATGCGGGAAATAATATCTTTTTCATATTGATTTTCATTTAATTTAGAATGACAAGTTTATACCCAGAACCAGTTTCTTCATGGTAGGATAGGACCCCCAGTCGAGGCCGGCACCGGTAGTGTTGTTGGTAGAAGCAGTCTCCGGATCCAGACCGGGATAACTGGTGATGGTGAAGAAGTCGTCGAGTGACACATACAGACGGAGGTTGCTAATGGCGGCTTTCTTTGTAATCTTCGAAGGAATGGTATAGCCTAACTGCAACTGTTTGATGCGGAAGTAGTTTCCACTGAACACATTACCCGTTGAAGACCAGAAAGGAATATCGGGGCTGACGATCTTACCTGGCTCTGGAATGGACTTACCGCCCTCGTCAAGATAGTACTGCAGGGTGTTCTTGTAACCAGTACGGTGAATGACCGGCAGAATCTTGTTGCCGCCCTGACCGTAACCATTGATCAGGAAGTCAAATCCCTTCCAAGCAGCGGTAATACTGATACCGTAGTTGAAAGACGGAATTGTCTGTCCGATATCCGTCATATCATCATCATTGATTTCGGTGTTGCCATCCAAATCCCTGAATTTAGGATTACCGTCTGCATCCATACCTTCATACAGATAACCATACAGGTACCAAATGGAGTGACCTTCCTGGAAGGCTGTGCGAATCTTATAGTTCGTAGAACTGGCATCCGCCTGATAGATGGCAGAGGCACCATTTGCCAAAGAGATAACCTCATTTTTCAAAGTGGCGAAGTTGGCGTTGATTGAGTATGAGAAATCATTGATGCGGTCTCTCCAACCAATTTCGAACTCCAGACCTCTGTTCAGCACGTCACCGCCGTTGCCTGTCATAGAATCAAAACCCCATTCTGTAGGAATATTCACACTGAAGAGCAGGTCTTTGGTATGCTTGTTATAATAGTCAATACCCAAAGAGAGTCGGTTGTTGAGGAAACGAGCATCAATACCCAGGTCCAACTGCTCAGAGGTCTCCCAGGTCAGATCGGGGTTGGCCATCTTGTCAGGTGCAGAACCATATGCCGAACCGATCTGGTCAACACCATACTGATACCAACTGCTACCCTTTGCTATGGCTGCAGAGTAAGGATAGTTTCTCAGCACGGAGATGTTACCATTACGACCCCAAGAAGCACGGAACTTCAGGAAGGAAACAGCGGCTGTCGAGATATTCTCCTTAAAGAACTTCTCATTGCTGATAGTCCAGCCTGCAGAGAAAGAGGGGAAGTAACCCCAACGGTTGTCCTTGGAAAGTTTCGATGAGTCGAAAGCATCAGCACGCATGTTGAACTGGAAGAAGTAGCGGTTGTCGTAGTTATAGGTCAGACGTCCGAAGTAAGCCAACTCAGCGCTCTTGCTGGGAGCATTACCGACAGTTTTAGGAGCGTCGGACCGCAGATAGTCGATATATCTGAAGTTTTCCTCGTAAGACTGGAGGATGTCAGAGCCTTGAGAACTGATGCTTGCATTGTCTCGGTTGGTCTCGCGATATGACATACCAGCCATCACACCGAAATTATGCTTCTGTGCAAGGGTGAAGTTGTAGTTGGCGAAGTTCTCCCACTGGTAGTACCAGCCCGTATTGTGGTTGGAAGATATAGAATAGGTGGTCTGGTTACCACGGTCACCAATCCAGAAAGGAGCACTGTAACTGTGGGAAGTGCTGTAGTTGAGACGATAGCCGAGACGTGAAGTGATTGTCAGGCCCTTGATAGGTGTCAGATTGGCAAAAAGAGTTCCCCTAACATTGAAGCCGTCACTGCCGCCATCGGTGGCATCACGCTTAGCCAGCGGGCTACCTTCCATATCAGAATACTTGGTGTTGGCGAACCAGCCATTACCATCACGGAAGAGGCGGTAGTTCTGATCAGCCGTACCATTCTGTAAAGCATCATAAACAGTTTTAACAGAGAGAGACATCTCTTCTGGTTTTGTCCAATAGACGGGTGTCAGCGGATCCATCTGAATCATCTGCTCAAACGAAGAACCGTATCCACGCTGCGAAACACTCTTTGTCTTCCACTTCTCGATAGAATTATTTGAACCGACCTGCAACCATTTGGTGATGTTGTAATCGGCATTGATCTGGGCCGTGAGGCGCTCATAAACATCCTTGTTACCCCTTACTACACCATTATTATGTACGAAGTTGAGTGATGTGAGGAAATGTCCCTTCTGGTTACCACCAGACAGGCTCAGGGTGTGCTGAGAACTCCATGTGGGCTCAATGTAGGCATCAATCCAATCCTGGTCAATGACGCCTCCGGCATAATATGGATGACTGTAGTCAAAGTCCTTGAGTCGCTTATTAACATCCTCCTGGCCATACTCTGCAGCCATATATTTCAGGAAGTCTGAACGATTCAACAGAGGACGTCTGGTATAGTTCTGTAAGGTAGCACGACCCGTGTAGGAGATACTAGTTTTACTCTCGCCTCCTGTCTTGGTTGTAATGAGCACAACACCGTTACCAGCGCGGGCACCGTAGATGGCGGCAGAGGCAGCGTCTTTTAGAATTTCAATGGACTCGATCATTTGGGGATCCAAATACTGGATGTTTTCGACCTGGAGACCATCGACGATGTAAAGCGGAGAAATATCACCGCCGTTTGAAGAATAACCGCGGATACGGATATCTGCGCCTTCGCCAGGAGCACCGTTGGTCAAGACATTCAGACCTGAAACCTTACCCTGCAGAGCAGCACCAGCATCAGTGGTTGACAAGGCCTCAAGAGCATCAGCCTTTACAGAGGCGACGGCACCGGTCAGGTCGCTTTTCTTTTGGACACCGTAACCGATAACAACTACATCGTTCAGAGCAGTGACATCTTCCTTCAGCACGACGCTGATGTTGCTCTGTCCGTTGACTTTTACCTGTTGGGACTCGTAACCCACATAAGTAATGTTAAGAGTAGCGTTGGAGGCTGCCTCTACGCTAAACTTACCCTGGAAGTCGGTGATGGCGCCAGTTTTGGTACCCTGCACTTGCACGCTGGCACCAATAATGGGTTCACCTGCTTCATCATTCACTGTTCCCCTTATGATGCTCTGAGCCAGTGCTCCCATAGGGAACAAACAGAGCAGGAACAGTGCCACTAACGGCTTTTGTAGTGATTTAAAATTCCACATACGTTTAAATTAATTAGTTAGAAAATTGTGATATTTAGGTTTACATGCTCTCACACTTAGCCTTGTTTATGGGTGCTCTCACCTTTAATGGTTATCGCTTGCAAAGGTACGTTTTTTCACAATTTGTGATTTTTCTTAACGCAACAAACATTTTATTATTTGTAACCGGCCCTAAGAAAATGTCCCCGTATGATGTAACAATTAAAGAATTTGATACAATTGGCAAAAAGTTTGTTTCAATCCACAAAGCGCTTTAAACCATATTGTTATACCTTTGCAGCCGATAATTGAAAGGACTAGGCAATATTTTGCGAAGAAACAAAACTTTTATTATAAAAAATTTGTTTTTTTAAAAAAATAGGTTTACCTTTGCACCCGATTATACACCCGATTGGGAAATTACTTATCAACTATTTAGCATATAAACTCAAAAAGGAATCAAAACGTATGAACCAAAACAACTCGTCCTAATGTCTGGCCGTATGCCCGCTAAGCAGGCTTACAGGCTATGAGGAAGTTATTGCTTCCATTCAAATACCTAGTTGTATTCATTACAAACCAATTAATTATAGTTAACTCAAGTATGAATCGAAAATTTAGAAAGACAGCGCTGCTGATGAGTGCCATGGCTCTCTTGGGTCTCGGCTATTCATCAAATGCCTATGCCGCTGGCGACGTGCAAAACGTCCAGCAGGCAACGAAGAAGATTACGGGTACTATCTCTGACTCTCAGGGTCCCGTAATTGGTGCAAGTGTCGTTGAAAAGGGAACCTCGAATGGTGTGGTGACCGATTTCGACGGAAACTTTACACTCAACGTGAAGCCCGGTGCTACACTGGTCATCAGTTACATCGGCTACACTACTAAGGAGATTGCTGTAGGCAATCAGTCTATTTTTAATGTAACTATCGAAGAAGACAACAACTCACTGGATGAGGTTGTTGTTATCGGTTACGGTGTCCAGAAGAAAAAGTTGGTGACAGGTGCTACTGTTCAGGTGAAAGGTGAGGACATCGCCAAACTGAACACTACCAATGCACTTGAGGCTATGCAGTCAAGCACGCCTGGTGTGCAGATCACCCAGAGTTCATCACAGCCTGGTAAGGGCTACAAGGTCTACATCCGTGGTATCGGTACCACAGGTAACTCAGCACCTCTTTACGTCATTGACGGTGTAGCAGGTGGTAGCCTTGACGACATCAACCCTGCTGATATCGAGAGCATCGACATTTTGAAGGATGCTGCTTCGGCTGCCATCTACGGTGCCCGTGCTGCTAACGGTGTGATCCTCGTGACCACCAGACAGGGTAAGGCTGGTAAGATTGAGCTCAGCTACAACGGCGCTTTCGGTTGGTCTAACGCCTACAAGCGTCCGCAACTTCTCAATGCACAGCAGTATATGACCATCATTGATGAGTATACCTTCAACACTTCTGGTCAGAAGATGGATTGGGCCGGCTATGTTCCTGCTGACATTCTCGCTAAGGTGAATAGTGGTTGGGAAGGCACTGACTGGTGGAAGGCTTTCGAGAACAAGAACGCTCTCCAGCAGAACCATTCTGTGACCTTGACCGGTGGTAACGACATGTCTAAGTTCGCTATGTCTTACACCTATACTGGTAACGACGGTATCATGGGTGCTGACAGAGCTTCTTACTACAAGCGTCACACCATCCGTATCAACAGCGACCACGTGCTCCTGAAGGCCAAGGATTTCGATGCCATCACCATCGGTGAGAATATCTCTATCGGCTACAACAGAAGTCACGACCTGGCTGAGGACGGCATGTACTGGAGCTATATCCACAGCCTGCTCCAGACTTGTCCGCTCGTGCCGCAGTATGCTGACAATGGCGACATCTATTATTATCAGGAGTTTAATGGTGACATCGCTTACGGTA
>Ga0247608_10005220_pt1 | contig 14136 bp, 14 predicted proteins | sample 176DNAGHGlowgp2_FD_193490 | JGI IMG/M metagenome (GOLD analysis project Ga0247608, IMG submission 193490) | Sheep rumen microbial communities from Palmerston North, Manawatu-Wanganui, New Zealand - 1766 DNA GHGlow gp2 | ecosystem: Host-associated > Mammals > Digestive system > Stomach > Rumen ...
CAAGATTCTCAATACCATGAGCAAGGAACACATCGCGCAGAGAATTCGCGTTAGTAGCATCCTCCATGATAGCGTCGAACTCATCATGGGTAAGAACGTCGTCGGTATCGTAATACTCGTCATCGAAAACATTGTGCTTCATATCATAACCTCCATCATAACTATGCTTCATACCACTATTTTCAGCAACTTGGCCAAGAAGGAAATATACAACATTCTTTTGCTCTTCGGTAAGAGTGTTGAATACCTCTTCTACTGTAAGATCATCAGCTGAATGTTGCATGTCATAATAATCGTCGTCATCGTCGTAATAATCATCGTCATCTTCGTAATAGTCTTCTATGTCGTAATCATCGTCATAGTCGTCATCGTAGTCATCGTCGTAATCATCGTCATCGTAATCGTCATAATCGTCATCGTCGTACTCATCGTACTCATCATACTCGTCATAGTAATCGTCGTCATCGTAATCTGCATGTTCAAGAGAGTCGATAACGGCATCCTCGACGAGCATCTGAATATCATCAAGCTGATCGTCAGTCAGATCATCAAGAACATCATTGTCCTCAAGACTGTCGAGATCATCATAGATAGCAGCGTCAATAATATCAGCAACTGCATCAATCTGTGCCGGGGTCAGTTCCCCGAGGACATCCTCGGGATCATATCCATTAGCCACATCATCCTCCTCATCGTCCGCGTGACCAATATACTCTATGGAATCGAGGCCAGAAAATATCACTGCTTCTTCCTCGGAATCCGTATAAGTACCATCCGCATGTGCAAAACTAATGTTATCGATTAGAGCACCAGGATTAGCTCCAGCAAGAACAAGGCTTACCTCTCGAATAACACCGTGAATGACGTCGCTACCATTCTGCTTAAGACGATTTGCGTAAATGGACATCGAAACAACATCGCCGTTTCTTACCATCTCTTTTGCGTGTTGTCCTTTTGGGGTAGAATTAAATTTAGCATACGCATACACGCCATCATCGCGGTTTTCAAGGAGAGCATGGCCTAATACATTCGTTGGATCGGTATGAACATGCTGCCATACCAATGGAACTGTTTCGCCATCATTGTCCTTGAATGCATCATGACGGATTACGCGACCATCTGCACAACGCAGATCGTTCTTAGTGGCATAGCCACTGAAATCGAAATCCATATCATGCCTTTCTAAAACAGAATATAAACTTAAAATTCTTAATGAACGTTTTACTCTAATTACATGCTGGTAAGTCTATGCAAATTAGACGTGCTACTTCCATTTTGAATTTCCTCGTCTATATTCATCAATACTTTTGCCTTTCTTTTTACTTGATCTTGTTTTAGATTTGTATTCTTTTGGTTTGCTACTTTTTACTGAACTTTTTCGTTTAGATTTAACTTTTTCACCCAACTTACCAGTTCGTATACGTTCTTTAAGTTCAGCCATACGATTAGCTTTTTGTCTAGCAGCAGCTTCATCTGCCTTTCTAAGTGCTTCATTCTGTTTTGAAGCATTAGATTCAGTTGATGCAGCTTCAGCATTAGACTCATTGGCTCTAGCTTTGTTAAGACGTTCTTCCTCTTTACGCTGAGTTTCAGCTTCACGCTCTTCAGATTTACGTGTGCTCTCAGATTCGCGAATCGATGTGATTTGCTCTCTAATATCTCCAACTTGAGACTGTAGTTGCTCACGTAATTTTGAAATCTGTTCGCGTAAAGATTTAGATAAGGTGCTATGACCATCTCTCAACTGCTTAATCTTATCTCTGATTTCTTGAACTTTACCCTTTTCTTGATCTTTATGAGTATTCATTTGATCGCGATTTTGATCGATTGTGGTTCTAATACTATCAGTCTTGGTAGTTTTACTATCTCGTTGGGTGGTAATCTCATCTCGTATCTGATCTATCTTAGTTTTATACTCGTCTTTCTTTCTTTTTCTTTCGTTTTTATCCATGCCTTTTAGTTCGGCACGAAGTTCTTTAATCTCAGCTCGTTTAGAGTAGTTAAACTCTTTAAACTCGCCATTAATAGATTTGATTTCGCCTCGAAGACCGTTATTCGTGGTTTTGAATCCATCTGTAAAAGCCTTAAGATCTGTGTTAATCTTATCAATTTCAGTTCTAAGACTTTCGACTTCGGTCTTGGTAGTAGTTGACGATTTAGTTATGTTATCGCGTATAGCCTTGATTTGAGTATTAGTATCATCTCTAATAGTCTTAATCTGGCTTTGCAACTGTTTAATTTGAGTATTAGCTTCATCAGACTTCTGTTTGCTTTCTCGTCGTCTATCGATTTGAGCTCGTATAGACTCCGCAGATTGAGATGAACTGCTTCTATTACTTTTACTACTTCCATTTTGATTTTGTCCAGAAGAAACCGGTTCAGCTTCTCTGGCTTGAGCTTTAGAAAGTTTCTCCTCTTCTGAAATCTGCTTTTCGTTCTCCTGATACTCACTCTTTCTAGTTTTCTCAGTATCACGTAAGGTAGTAATCTGTTCACGAAGTCCTTCTACTTTACCAGACAATGCTTCTCTAAGTTTACTAATCTGGTCTCGTATAGATTTTGATAGAGTTCCATGACCTTCTCGCAACTGTTTAATCTTATCTCGAAGCTGTTCGACTTTTGCCTTTTCTTGCTTTCGAGTAGAATCCATTTTGTCACGATTTTGATCAATTGTATTGTGAATACTATCAACTTTGTTTTGCTTTTCATCTCGTTTAGAAGTAATCTGATCGCGTATTTGCTCAATTTTACTTTGATACTGGTCTTTCTTTTGCTTTTTCTCAGATTTAGACATGCCTCGTAATTCATCACGAAGTTTTCGAATTTCCATACGCATTGAGCCATTAAATTCTTTAAACTCGGAATTGAGGCCTTTTATGTCTTTACGTAGTCCATCACTTGTAGTTTTGTTTTCATCTACAAGCTTTTGAACTCCTTCGTTTATGGAGTCTATTTCAGTTTTTATAGATTCAGTCTCGCTTTTATACTTAGATTTAGAATCTTTTAACTGGCTTTGAAGACTACTAATCTGACTTTTAGTTTCGTCTTTAAGTTGTTTTATCTGATTTTGTAAAGTCTTTATCTGCTGTTGAGCATCGCTTGACTTTTGAGCATTGTCACGGCTTCGCTCGATTTTAGATTTTATAGATTCCGCAGATGTACGATTAGAAGAACTAGAACGCTTATTGTTTCCAGATTGCCCTTGTTGATTGTCTGATTGCTCTCGCTCAACAGCTTTCTGGTATCGTTCATCTTCCTTGGTTTTACGTTCTTGTTCTTTATCTTGACGTTCTTTTTCCAAAACAGAGTCGAGCTCAGTCTTTAATGATTCTATCTTACTAGACATACCTTCACGCAATTTTGAAATTTGTTCTCGTTGCGATTCAGTACTTTTAGAATGCTTGTCTCTAGTATCTTTAAGATGCTTAGACAATTGTTTAATCTTTTCGCGTTCTTGTTCTTTATGCTTATTATCAGCTTCACGTTTACGCTCAAGGTTCTCGCGCATTTGCTCAACTTTTTTCTGTTTAGCTTCGCGTTTATTATCTACATTATCACGTATTTGTTCGATACGACGTCTGTATTGATCGCCTTTACTTTTACGCTCAGATTTAGATAAACCTTTTAGCTCTTCGCGAAGTTTATCGATTTCAGTACGTTGAGCATCATTAAATTCTTTAAACTCATCATTTGTTTTGGAAATATCATTACGAAGACTATCGTATTCAGTCTTTTTAGAATCTGTAAATTCTTCAAGAGATTTACGAATTTCGTCAATCTGCGATCTAACTTTATCGACTTCATCGGTATATGACTCTTTCTCGCTCTCAATTTTCTCTTGAATACTTTCTATTTGAGATTTTGTAGAGTCGCGAATATTAGAAATTTGATCACGAATCGATTGAGCTCGAGATTGTCCAGAAGAGTCACTTGATGATTTTGAAGTTTTAGATGAAGACGATTTTGAAGAGCTTGACGATTTTGAAGTACTCGATGAGCCTGAACTGCTAGAAGAACTATCAGAAGAACTACTAGATGAACCGCCTTTTGAAAGCGCTTCTTGATACTTAGCTTCTTCTTTTTCCTGCTTAGCTTGCTCATTTGCTTCGCGCTCTTCACTTTTACGAGTAGATTCTTCTTCTCGTACTTGTTCAATTTGAGCACGTAATTCATCAACTTTCGCCTTAAGCTCTTCGCGAGCCTTTTTAATGTTTTCTCTATGACCTTCAACTACTGTTTTTACTGCTTCTCTAATTTCTTTTATCTGATCGCGAATAGTTTTAACTTTTGTACGTTCTTGATCGCGATGATTTTCATTTTTATCTCGATTAGCGTCCAAAGTACTTCTAATAGAATCGACTTGAGCTTGTTTAGCATCTCGTCGAGTACTGATCTGATCACGAAGTTGTTCGATCTTAGTTTTATACTGATCGCGTTTTCGTGCACGTTCACTTTTAGACATGCCTTTAAGCTCAGCTTGAAGCTCTTTTATCTGAATTCGAACCGACAAATTATACGTCTTGAATTCAGCATTGATTCCTTTTATCTCAGAACGCAAGCCTTCATTAACTTCGGATGCTTTATCGGAGTATTCTTTAAGACCGTCATTAATTCCATCGATTTGAGTACGAAGCTCGTCAACTTGGGCCTTAATATCTTCATTAGTTTTCTTAATCGTATCTTGAAGCTGTTTAATCTCTTCGTTACTAGTTTTCTTAATTTCTTTAATTTGATTTTGAATCTCTTTGATCTTACTATTTGCTTCATCACTTTTAGCTTTGCCCTCACGTCTTCGAGTAATTTGGTCCATTATCTCTTGGACAGAGGCTCCACTACTCTTAGTAGATGGCGCATTACTTCCATTTTGATTTGTACGACCGGTTTTGACGTATTCACTAGATGAAGCTCGTCTAGACTTCACAAACTGTTCTTGTTGTTTAGCCTTTTGAAGCCGTCTTTTCAAATCGTCAAGACCATAAAACTTTTCTGGATGCGTTGCTGCCGACGTTCCAAATCCTCGATGTCCGCCGTAACGATCCTTATACCCCTTAAGTTCTCGAATACGCATGTAGTATTCATGAGCTTTTTCAGGATTGTAATACTCATTTGAATACTTAGGATTGGAATAGTCAGGCAATTTCTATCACCTGCTTAGTTCTTTCTCCAAATCGTCAAGCATTCGCTCAGTCTCATCGAAATCGCCATCGCTTTCGTTGAGCATTGACTCGAGATTGTCAAGATCACCAGAACCGAGCATCTGAGACAACTTATCAGTTGAATTATCAGCACCGTTTGCTTCATTGTTTGCTGGAGCTCCACCTTGAGCAGCATTCGGATCGACAGTATTAATAGGCATGTTCTTATTAATAAGCTGATCTGAACGCTCAGAATCATTAGGTTTAAACCCAAGAATAGAACGAAACTCGTTTGCTGATAGAATCTCATTTCGGCTTAGAGCATTAGCCATGTTACCTACCTCATCAGGTGTAACCATGTCAAACGCGTCTATGAAATATCCAATCTTTTGCCCTTGAGTGCGAGCAGTTGGTGTTAAAAACTTTCTAGTAAATTCAAGCTCTATCAAATCGAGAATTGGCTTGAGAACTTTCTTGTTATACACAAGCATTTGCTCTTGACTAGCGACGCCCTTAAAAACATCAGCACTGATACCTATCTGATTGTAGAGCTGATCGGTCAATGTCTGAATCTGACTTGGCAAATCATTCTCAAGTGGTTTACTCAACGGTGTAACTTGCTCGGCTTGATCGATGTAAGCGACACCGTATTTTGAATTTTCAAGCTGATCTTCTAGTGCTTTTCGTCTCTCTTCAGCTTGAGCTATTCGAGATGGAGACTTCAACGAATATGGCAACTTGACCAGCATGTTAAGTTTGGTAGATGCTTTCTGCCCGTCAATTTGGTCAAGAAGATTCATCTTGTATACCAAACGCTTTAAAGTTGAGTTTGGCTCATTCATTACAGAATAGAACGGGTTTTCAAGAATAGCTACCTTTTCTTTAGGAAGAGTGACCTTAGCCTGATTGCCAGTTCTCTCATTGTATACATCCATGGTTACTTGCGACGGTAACCAATTCACTATTCGACCAGTACGCAAAGTTAGAACATCAAAGGCTTTGCTTCTATCAAGATTGACATTAGTATCTACTGGAACTGCTGCGACAACGCCCTCATCGAGCATCGACAGAACCAAGTCAACCCAGAAGTCTCTCGACGTTTGGTCTAGATTAGCAGACAAAGTCATGCAATCATTTAGTCCAGATTTGATAGTTTCAATGTAGCGACCATTACCATCGGTACGAATATGCTGAATTTGAACAGAAGCAACATCATTAGCAATTCTGTTAAATATAGTATTCAGAATTGAATGCTCGCTACTAAACCGCATTCGATGCTGATTGCCTCTATAAAAACCAGGAGAACCAACATTGCTAACATACGATATGGGAGCATAGCGTTGAAGTATCTTAGCTTCTTCTTTTCGACGAGGTTCGGTCTGAAAAGCATTCCAAGCACTAGCAAGACGATCCTTTAACGACATTAGTCACCTCCTAACTATTGATTAAGAATCTTTAAATATCAACCACCAAGACGCTTGGCTTTATTCCTGGCCAACTTAGAACGAACGTCATAGTAACCAGAATATACCCTAGCTGCACCACGAGCAGGAACAGCTATCATTTGGCCTGCTAATCCCATCTTACGTCCTTGTTTAGCAAGAGATCGATCCATGTTGGAATGGAATTCAGCACGTTTACGAAGAGCATCTGCTCGTTTATTAGCGTTAGCTATTTTATCAGCATTGATGGTTCGCTTATACCGCTTTCTAGCAGCTCTATCCGCGGCATTAAATCTATCAATTGCTTTCTCAGCACTTCTAGCCATACGAGCATCGTCATGGTTCTTAGCATAACCACGATTAGCAGCCTCGCCCCAATTATGCAAATCTAAAGCAGCTGCTTTTCTATCCGCTTCATACTGTGCTTTTGCAGCTTTTTTAGTAAAATGCTTAGTTGCAGCATTACCAATGAGATTAGTAATTCCACGATTAAAGGCCTTTTTAATGCCTCGACCTTGATTAGCATCCAGAACTTCTTGCTGCTTCTTCTTTATTGCCGTGGTACTCTTTCTCCAATAATCAGCTTGCCTCTGATGTGCTTTTTGCTCGGCTGCCAGACGTGCTCCAGCGCCATCGATAATGCCGTCTTCATTACGCGGACGACGTACTCCCCACTTTTGTCCTTTAATGCCATGATGCATCAGCGAATCGGTATAGCTTGGAAGAATATCAGCCCTCAAATCATCTCTATAATCACGTGACATACATCCTCCTTTCATACTATCCGAAAGCCTCACGATTAAGTTTGTATGCTACATAAGCGTCCATCATTGCAGCTACACTATCGATCTTTTTATCATGACGTTTCTTAAGAAGTTTACGATTACCATTAGTATCTTCAAGTGTGATACAATTACCCATGCAAAAACTCATAAGTTGTTCATCAAATAACAGCAATCGTTCTTCAGCGAGTTTCTTTAGATCGCCCAACGGAACTGATTCTGTACGAGCACCCTGAATTACTTTTTCAACGCCAAACGGACCATTCTCAGTTTGCCACTTAGCAACAAAGTCTTTGGCATTATACGGGTCGAATCCCATGCATACTACATCGTAGTCAGCATTAATTATGTAATTATCAAGGTCGTCGTAAACTTCCATCATGTCAAGAACCGCGCCTTCTAACACAACCAAACTAGTTTCTTTAATAAATTCTTCATACTTTTGTCTCATAGCCAAAGGCAATTTGTTAACAGTTAACTCGGTCACATAGCACCGAGTCTTTACACCAAAAGACCCATCACGCAAAGGGAACAAAAACGTAAAAGCGCAGAAGTCATCACCTTGAGACAGGTCTGCACCCATAGCGCATTGCATAGACCAAAAATCATGCTTACGATGAGGAATGGTTTCTTCATACGTAAAAAAGTAGGTGTAACCCTCCATAGGAATTCCAAAGCGTTTAGCAAGAATATCATTGCGAGTAGAAGGGTTCTTCTCAGCACGTTCGACATCTAACTGGTAAACTTCATAGCTAACAGTTTTGCCGATGTTCGGCTGAGCCTTCATCCACATAGCAGGGTTTGCCACTTCTTTAATATCATCGAGTTTGTAATACCAAATAGACACATGGGGATTTACATACTCTCCTTTGAGAATAGACATGATCTCCATTTTGATTGTGTCGCCAGCACTATTACGAACCGTACCCTCAGATGAAGTTGCAACTATTAAGTAGTCGTCATTCTTTGATGCTCCCTGTTCAATAGCACCTATTACATCCTCTCGAATATCACCAGATAGCCATTCGTCGACTGTGGCTACTCGACAACGAGAACCCTGAAGTTTATCGATGGACATTGGTCTGGATTCGATTATGGAATTCGTAAGAAAGTTTTCGATACCTTTCTTAGTAGATGCCAACTTTGGTCTATTGAATTTTGAACCAGTCGTATTGTTAATAGAACCCTCTGTAAGAAACTTAAATAAAGGTCCTCTTGACCTGGCTAATGCTGTTCGTATTGGCGATAGAGTTTCTTCAGACTGTCGAATAGTAGGCGCAGTTACTATTTGATTAGTCGTGGAAGAGTCTACCGCCACGAAATATGCTTGAATTCCCGCAGCATACATGGACTTTGCAGCACCACGAGAAACTATTAAAAATTGTTTGTTAGTCAAACGTTTCTTTATAGACTTGCGTACATAGTGACCACCGTGACCATCTTCGTATGGTTCGTACACGGAGCCTTCAACAAAATAATACCAGCCGAAAACTTGCTCGCCCCAAAGTTTGAACGTATCGAGAAGATTCAGGTCAGAGCCATCAGTTAGAGTTAGCTCATTGTTACAAAATCTAATCCAACCTTCGACAGCTGTGTCATCGTAATAGACACCTGGATTTGCTATGAGATCATCGATACGATTCATCTCCATAGAAATCTCTTCGTTTACAGGAATCTCGCCTCGAATAACCGCATCACGAAATAGTCCATAATACTTTGGCACGGCCGTGTTCGATAGGCTCATGCCAACTCCTTAGCTTACGTCTTCTTTTTTGTCTCTCGTTCTATTTTATCTGTCTTTCCGGTACGACGTAATTTGCCTTTTTCATCAACAGTGTAGTAACCCTTATTTATAAGATCACTTTCTGTATTAAGTTGGTCTATACGACGATCATAGTCGCTCTTACCTTCAGGCTTAATCTTATTGTTAATACGAGCAGTAACACCAGCAGTAATTCCGGCTGTAACTACTGCACCAACAGCTTGATCACCATAACGTTGAAGAAGTTCTTTAGCATGACTCCGTCCCGGAGTAACCACTTGACTAGTCAAATCTTTAAGTTGCTTCTCACGTTGAAGACGCAGAATTTGACTTGTAAGCTCTTCATCAGAAAGTTGAGATGTGTTCTTCGCATTCCATTCACGCTGGCGTTTAGTAGATCGATTCACCTCTGCATCATACCTACGTCGGCCAGCATCAGTCAAAGATCCATCTTTATTTTGATACCGGCGAACACCCCAATGCATTCCTAGAATACCATGATGGTACAACTCATCATTCATTGGCATCACATCCGTAGTTACAAGACGAACGGCTCGTCAGATTCCATCATACGATTAAAATCTCTTTGCGAACCTGTCTTTTCCCATTTCTTTTGGGCTGCGCTCTTCTTTCTAGACCCGGAAGAATTGTTCTTTTTCTTCTTCTTTTCTTGCGTAGTGGAAGCCGAACGACTCTTCATTTCAGCTACAGAAGCTTTCGCTAATGCTTTGTTTCTAGCGGAGCTATCACTATACTTCTTAGCGGTAGAAGCCAACGCCTTAGCACCCTTAGCTACATTTCCAACACGCTCCCTAGCACTAGAAGCGGCATTACTGATACGCTCCCTAGCACTGGAAGCAGCGTTACCAATACGCTCCCTAGCGCTAGATGTCGAAACTATTGAAGCACGTTCTCCAAGCCTAGTTCTAGCATTAGAAGCAGCTTTACTTATTCCCGCTTTAGCATTAGTGATGGCAGTTCTAGCTTTAGAATTTGTGAATACTCCACCCTCACGATTCATTTCATTTTGAATTCGGCGCTTAGACTTTGCCGCGTTCCTCTTCTCGACGAGATGAGTAGCTTTATCAACTGCCATCCTACGAGAAGTATTAGCACTAGAAGCCGCCTTACCTATACGTTCTCTGGCAGATTTAAATTTATTACCGGCTGCTTCCCTAGCAAGCTGTCCTGCTGCCTTGGCATCTCCTGCTGCTCTACGAATGCCCTTAGATGCTGCTTCCCTGGCAAGCTGTCCTGCTGCTCTAACATCTCCTGCTGCTCCACGAACTGCTTTACCAATACGCTCTCTTCTAGAGCTCGTAGGAACTATAGAACCACGATTCCTAATTGATTCTCTAGCAAGCTGTCCTGCTGCCTTAGCATCTCCTGCTGCTCTACGAACTGCATTACCGATACGTTCTCTTCTAGAGCTCGTAGAAACTACGGAACCACGATTCCTAATCGATTCCCTAGCGAGCTGGCCTGCTGCTCTAGCATCTCCTGCTGCTCTACGAATGCCCTTAGATGCTGCTTCCCTAGCAAGCTGTCCTGCTGCTCTAGCATCTCCTGCTGCTCTACGAACTGCTTTACCAGCTCGAGAATTAGCAACTTTATCCACGCCGAGCTTGCTCATGCCTCTTACAACTCGTCCGCCGGCTTTAGCAGCGTTTCCAACTTTTGAATTAGAAACTTTATCAATACCAAGCTTAGTCATGCCTCTTGCAACTCGGCCACCGGCTTTAGCGCTGTCAACAGCATTTCTACCTACTGCTTTTCCTACAGCTCCAAGAGCTCTAGCACGTCCTTCAACTTCTTGACCGACTCTACTATTTCTAGCTTTATCAATGCCAAGCTTAGTCATGCCTCTTACAACTCGTCCGCCGGCTTTAGCAGTTTCTCCAACTCGAGAATTGGAAACTTTATTCTTAAGAGCTACAGCTTTTTGTCCAACTTTAGACTCGGCAATATCCATCCCAAGTCCAGTAGCTCGACTTTTTGCAACTCCTGTTGCTAATCGCGCTCGACTAGCAAGCTCACCTTTTGTTGCACGATTGGCAAGATATGCAGCTCCACCAACAGCCGCAGCAGCACCAGCAACCTTCGCAGCAGTAGCAAGACGCTTCTTAGTAGCAGCAGACATTCCTCCACGTCCACCACCGCCTCGTCCACCGCCATTACCCTCTCTACGGCGCTGAGCCTTTCCAGCACTTGTAAGTGTACCATCGTAATTACGATATCGACGAACACCCCAATGCATACCCTTTACGCCATGATGCATAAGATAGGTATCATGATAATCCATTGCCTTACCTCCATTCGTTAAACACTAACCATCTACAACTCCGCCTCCGTTGTCCGTATAGATACTCATCCTAAATTCGAGCTCTGCTATACGATCTTTGTAAGCATCTATAACAGGCGACGAAGTTGGTGGATCGAAGACCATCTTAGTCTTCATAAAAATATAGTCTAGTAGTATAGGCTTAGGAACTTTTGTAACAAAGTCACCCCAAACAGTATCGGCATCAACATAAAACGGAGTATCAGGCCCAACACCGATTTGAAACAGTGAAAAAAATGCCGCATTGATGTGTGTCAGTATGTCCAGATCAAACTCAGTAGTATCAGGATCGATTTCAAGCATACGTTTGACGCCTTCGACAATAATATCGTCATTAGTGACTATTGGTATCACCTCCTATGTCTATACATCCTTCATAAATCCAACCATCTGGGCGACGAACTTTGTAAAATTTGCGTCCGGTCCAATCATAGCAAATTTGTTCTAGGTCAACGTCCAACGTATCGCCCTTTTTAGCAGTATGCTTTTCGTCAACCGGACCATCTCGAATACCAACTATAGCTGAACGTCGCATCGGAATCCATGGCGTATCGCGAATAGATGCTCTACGACAATTGGCTATAGTTACTTTAGTAAAAGCCATACAAAAACTCCTCTCGCTAAAATTACTATTTCTATAATAGAAAGGTAGATAAACAATTGGTTAGAAAGGAACGACAATGAACATTCATGAAAAGGCTTTTATAAATCTATTACAAAAGAAGTTTAAGCTTAACCAAAAGAAGCACCAGATTCTTAAAGAGATTAGAAACGGAAATAAGAATCTACTGGATGCCTATTTGGATATAGACCATAAGCTTGTTGTAGTAGAAGAAGCAATAGATGCAATGGCACAAGTCGTAATGAACTAGTACCTAAAGCGAGGAGTTTAAACAGCTCCTTTGCTTTTTACTTTTGCTAATTTTTTGCCTCGCTAAAATTACCATTGCTATAATAGAAAGGTAATAAACAAATCAATGAAAGAAAGGAATGACAATGAACGAGAAGAAGCAGGTTTGGTATGGTGTCATGGTTGATGACGACCCCAGCGAGATTTGGTATTCTAGTCCTGATCTGGACTATATCAAGCGAGAGGTGGAGCGTAGCGAAAAGTTTGACGCCAAGAAAGGCCGCTATACAAAGTACACCATTGTCAACCTTGGTATGGTTGATGCTTAAGTACTACAAAGCAAGGAGTTTAAACAGCTCCTTTGCTTTTTCAAAAATTACCATCCGTAAATTTTTTTGCCTCGTTACATTTACACGCCCTATAATAGGAGGTGATTGCAAATGACTATCAAGCAAGTATTAAAAGCAATTGAGTGTTTCATCTTGATCAATACATTAGAACTGACTAATCCTGAAATGGAGTATGTGGAAAGATTGAGTTTAGCAGTTCAAAAGATGAAAAGTGATGAAGTAGTATTCGATTGCTTTAGTAACCTATTCGAAAACGATAGAATTTGTAAAGTCATGATAATGTGGCTTGACGCTCGGTATTAATGCCGGGCGTTTCTTTTTACCCTCGCTAATTTTACTATCTATTACGTAGAATGAATAGGAGGTGAATTATGAATGAAATGTGGAGACTGTCAATCAAGTTCGGACTATGGATCTTTGGTTGGTCCATAGTTGGTGGGTTGATCGGCGACCAGATTGGGTATGTCATGTTCGACCGATAGTATTCGGAGAGTCGTATAAACTACGGCTCTCTTTTTGGCTTAGCTAAAATTACCATCCGTAATTTTTTTTGCCTCGATTACCACAGCTTAGTGTCGCCAGGTCGTCTTGGAACATAGTCTTGCTGAAGAAGTGATGAGTCTCCATAGTGAATAGCTCGATGGGTGATCTCGTCTGTACAAATAAGGTTGTTGAGGTCGTATAGAAGAGGATCATCATCTTCAAGCATCTCTAATGATACGGGGTTTATGTGATGGACTTGAATGCGTTTGGGAATAGGCCTATCACTACATGCTAGATTGCAACCATTGTCTCGAATGATTACTTGGTTACGAACAGAACGCCAACGAGGGTTGTTGTAAAAGGCTTGATTAACGTATCGATTGAATCCGAATACGTTCTCGCCAACTACACCGAACAATCTGAGATACTCGTATCGATCTTCGAAGTTGTCGAAGGTGAGAAGCTCGTTATAGGACTTGCTAATACTCATCGACGTCTGCTTCCGATGCACCGCTGTATGAACGGAATGCAGCAAGAGCTTCTTGATAGGCTCTGTTGCTCTGCTTAGAAGACTCAACCGCTTCCTTCTTAGACTCAAGTAGCTGAGTCTCTGCTTCTAGCTTCTGTTTTTCGAGTTGTGCCCGTGCAGTTCCCATCTTCAAGAAGTGTACAATCTCTTGTGCGGACGCTGTCTTGTTGTCGAGACGCTCTTCAGCCAAATTGTAAGCCTTTTCGATGAGCTGATTCTCTCTGTTTTCAAGATTTCGAGCAGGCGGAGCACTTGGTACATGTTTTACAGAAGACTTTTCGTCAATAGCCATAGACTTCTCCTCCGTTTCGTATTAGTTTTTGGCACTTTTATAGCACTTTTTAGAGGAACTTTCTGAGTTTAGATACACTTTTTAGCTGCTAAGTGACTTTACAGGCAGAAAACTCCGCTAAAATTTGCCGAATTGACCCCTCGGAGTACTCCCCCGGGGAATTTTTGAAG